>Ga0115006_10000015_pt1 | contig 83476 bp, 6 predicted proteins | sample ArcOceMetagenome_3_FD_88943 | JGI IMG/M metagenome (GOLD analysis project Ga0115006, IMG submission 88943) | Marine eukaryotic phytoplankton communities from Arctic Ocean - Arctic Ocean- Svalbard ARC20M Metagenome | ecosystem: Environmental > Aquatic > Marine > Oceanic | place: Arctic Ocean...
AAGGTCTCCTTCCCCCCCCCCCCCCCCCCGGCACACTACAGGTCCTCCAGTAATATACATACAGAGGAAGGCGATCAGTGGCACAGTACAGCATGTATCTGGAACAGTCTCGATGAAGAAAGACCTGCGGACGCGGGTGCGTGCCGCGCACGGCTGAAACACTTGGTGTTGGCATACCTTGATATAGTCTCCACCTTGCTGTGCCTTCTCCTCTCGCCCTCAAGCCCCTTCTCTCTCTCACGCTCTAGTGCTCTCTTTCTCGCTTGCACTCGCTCTCTTTTACTCGCTCGCTGTCGCTTACTCGCTCGCTGTCGCTCGCGCAAGTGCGCAAGCCCTCCCTGACGCGGCATGTGCACCACGAGAACAAAAAAAGTCTTTACTGCTGCGAAAGCCGAAAAGCACACTCGGAAATCGTGGTGGTACCGATACATTTAGCACCCGTCTGAGGTGATGCAAGGTCGTGAATGAGTTCACGCCGTTGCTACAGCAAGGCCAGAGTGGCGCAGGAGCGCATCAGGGGTGGGGTCACGGCCACGGAACTCCTTGAACACTTCCGGGGCCGCAGCGCCGCCACCCATGGCCAGGATCGTGTCACGGAACTTGACGCCCGTCTCCTTGACTTTGTCCTCGTTCTCGAGGCCGGCCTCTTCGAAAGCAGCAAAGCAGTCTGCGCTCAGCACCTCCGCCCACTTGTAGCTGTAGTAGCCCGCCGAGTAGCCGCCCGCGAAAATGTGGGAGAAGCCGCACAGGAACCTGTCGTACTCCATGGGCTGCGACACCTGGTACGTCTCGGCAACTTTCTTGTACACGTCATGCACAGTCTTGTCGCTGCCCAGCTCCATGCTGTGCAGCTGCAGATCGGTGACGGAGAACTGAAGTTGGCGCAGCATCATCGAGCCCGCCCGGTAGTTCTTGGCGGCTTTGACCTTGCTCCACAGGTCCTGGGGGATGGTTTCGCCGGTCTCATAGTGCACGGCCATCTTGTCCACGGTCGCTTTGTCGTAGCACCAGTTCTCCATGAACTGGCTGGGCGTTTCCACGGCATCCCATTCCACGCCGCGGATGCCTGCCACCAGCCCCTCCTCCTGCGTAGTGAGCATGTGCTGGAGAGCGTGGCCGATTTCGTGGAAGAGAGTCTCAACCTCACGGAACGTCATGAGCGAGGGCTTGTCCCCCACGGGCGGCGACTGGTTGCAGACCATGTGAGCGACGGGGAGTCTCACGTCAGAGCCTGGCGCAGCCATAGTCCGGCTGCGCGAGGCGCACTCGTCCATCCAAGCGCCGCCACGCTTCTCCTCAGGGCGCTGCACAACACGCCACGCAGAGACGCGGTGAGCCGCCACCCCCATCCCGCGTGCACAAGATGGCGCCCGAGGCACACTCAAGTAGCACGGCGCGCAGCTGCAATCGCGCAGGGACACACGACGCACAGGGAGCGCAGAATGGCCTGTATACACACCGAATACGGGTCGAGGTAGAAGTACGCGGCGGGCTTTCCGTTGCGGTTGATCTGGAAGAAGCGCACGTCTTTGTTCCAGACTGGCGCTTTGCCGTCGGCGGCTACGATCTCCACGTCGAAGAGGCGCGTCACAAGGGCAAACAGGCCGTCCAGCACGCGAGGCAAGGAAAAGTAGGGACGCAGGTCCTCTTCCTGGTAGCTGTAGAGCTTCTCGCGCTGGCGCTCCGCAAAGTAGGTCATGTTCCAGGGCTTGAGCTCGCCGTCGAGGCCCTACCCCTTGGCAAAGGCCTGCAGTTGCTCCATCTCCTTGACAGCAAAGTCGTAGGACTTTTCGCGCAGGTCCTCCATGAGCTTCATGGCGCCCTCGAACGTAGCCATCTTGGACGCCGTGCTCACGTCAGCGTGGTGGCGCATGCCCAGGAGCTGCGCTCGTTCGTGCCTCAGCGCCAGGATCGTGTCGATGACAGGCGTGTTGTCCAGCGACTTGCTCTTGCCCATACCCAGCTTCTGGGTGAAGCGCTTGAAGAGCATGCCGATGCCCTGGCGTTTGCCGACCGCGCCGCTCTTCACCTGCCCCAGGATGTCCCCGGTCTTGGACACCGCAGCCCCACTTTTCTCGCTGGCGCGGGTGATGTACTTCTCGTACATGGTCTCGCGCAACTCGCGATTCTTGGCGTGCTGCTGCACCGGCAAGAACGAAGGCGCATCCAGGGTGAAGATCCACGGGCCGTTCTCGGGCGTCGAGTCCTTGTCGCCCTTGGAGGCAGCCGTCTGGCTCGCCAGCCCCAAAGCACTCGCAGGCAGGCCAGCAACCTGCTCCTTGTCGGTGATGCGCACCGTGAATGCCTTGGTGCTGTCGAGCACGTTGTTGCTGAAGGTGGTCGACAGCTTCGCCAGCTCCTGCTGGATCGCGTTGAAGCGCGCCTTTTTGTCGCCCTCGAGCGCAACGCCGCTCAGCTGCGCGTCGCGAATTTCGTTCTCCACGATGCGCTTCTGCGCATCGGACAGACCCGCAAACGCAGGGGACTCTTTGATGGCCTTAAACGCCTTGTACACGGCCTCGCTTTGGCTCGTCTTGAGGTTGAAAGTCACCACCATGGGCTGCACAGCCTCCACCGCGTTCCTGAGCGCCTCTGTGTCCTTGACGGCCTTTAGGTGGTTCACGACGCCCCAGGCGCGACCGATGCGATCCGACATGCGCTCCAGGCCAGCCAGCAGCTCAGTGCACTCGATCTGGTAGTTGTTCTCGGCCAGGCGGGTCTCGAGTGCGCCCAGCGCCGCCTCGGCGTCTTCGATCAGCGCTTTCATGCCCGGCATCACGTGCTCTGCCGTCACAGCGTCGTAGAGGGGAAAGGCATCCATCGCGAGGAGGGGGTTGCCCGCGGATGACGCGGGCGCCTCGGGTGCGGCCGCGGCAGATCCGGTCATCGCGCGGACCCCCGCGGCGGCGGCGCTGTCGGACCCGCCGCGGAGCCCGAGGCGGCGGACCGGCGTGCCCTGCACAAAGGCGCGGGCGAGCGAGGGCGCAGCGCGGCAGGACGCGGCCACCGCGCGGAAGGGCTGCGCGAGCGCGCGGGCGACGGCAAACGCCGGCGCCGCGCGCCGCGGGACCGGCATCGCGCCCGAGGTGTTGTCGCTCGAAAGACCGCTCCCCTGCCCACCCGCACCGTGTGCGTCACACGTGCTCGCGCGCGCACACACACACATACACACACACTCCTCCGCCCACCTCGACCGATGCGACGAGCAGCACGGTCGCGGCGACCACAAGTGCCGCTCGGCAACCGCCCATCACGTTGATAGGACACACCCGCCTAAGGATTCGAGATGATCCTGCAGCTGTGTCCACGAACTATGAAAAATAGCTAGGTCACGTCACCTCATCTCTCTCTGCCAACAGGCAATGTCGCCCGATGACGCCTATGACGCCGCCGGCGAGGTGAGGGCGCAGCGATAGGCCGCGGAGCGCTGGCGCGGACGCCTCAAATTGGGCGCCCATGGCGGCGTTCCGTGTGCCGGCCCCGCGGCATGCGACTCGCTCCACCATACGCACAAGCTCCGACGCTGGAACCGACCCGTCGCGCACGCCGCGCGTGCGGCGACGTGCATCGTGCGGGCCTGCCCGCCGGGACCCGCCTGCGTGTAGGCGTGCGGGGACTACTCGCGTGCCCGGCGTGCTCACTCTTGCGCGCCGCGTGTGTGGACAGGCTGCTGTCGGCATGCCGCGCCGGGCGACGCCATCCGCGGGCGCGGGCGCGGGCGCGGGGGCGCGGGCGGCGATGCCGCAGGACGCGGTCTTGCGGTGGCGGAGCCTGTGTCATTCGGTCACCGAGGCCGACCCAGAGGAGCTCGCGCCGCGGCCGCGCTCACCCGCCAATGCCGACTGCGATTGCGCGGGCGCGGGCAGCGGCGCCGGCGCTGGCCTGCCCGTGGCCGAGGGCGCCGGAGCTGGATCGGCGCGGGAGTGCGGGGGGTTGGATTCCAAGGCGCGCGCGCCTTGTGCATCCTGGGGGGGGAGTATAGGTTTCTGCTCCCGTGCGCATGCTCGTGCACATACCCCAAGAGAGCGGGCTCCGCAGTGCAGAAGATGGCCCTCCAGCCGACGCACGACCACCTTGATTAACCACCTTGTCGGCATCTTGTTTCTTAGCCTCCTCGCAGCGTCGCCAGCGCGAGCAGGTGCTGTCGCGTGCGCTGTCGCGTATGTGGCGTCTTTCACCCGCACGCGTACGTGCCGGTGGGGTTTCATGCGCGCTGTTGGTCGAGGGCGCGAAAGCGGGGCCGCCCGGCGCGTGGAGCTCACGCGAGAGCACGCGTGGCCGCCGTGCAGGTGTCTTTTGGTCGTCACTCTCGTTCAAACCCAAGATACACCATGCCCCCAGTAGTCTTCAGGTCGCGTTTAGGATGCCCATTCCGCTAGCGCGCGACGAAATGGTGACATTCGCCTTGCCCGGCTTCCGGCGTGACGGTGGCTCGGGCTTTTTCAGTGGCGGACCCGCTGTCGACAATGACTACAGGTTGGTGACTGTGCGCCTGCCGACGTGCGTCGACAGGGGCGCACCTGTGCAGTGCGTACCCCGTGGTTGCCCTGCTGTGCCCCATTTCGATGTGCGCAGCGTGGGATGTGAGGGGCGTGTCCGTGTGTGTGTTGCGCAGGGTGTACTGGGATTCGTGCGCAGAAAAATTATTCTTTACCGCCAAGGTCGATGTTCCGCCGGGGGATACAGTCTCTCTGGAACTGGCCCGTTCAGCAGGCATTTACATCCCGACGGTTGGGGTCACAGCAAACAGCAGCCAGCTCGTCATTTCAACCAACGCAGCAGCCGGCGCCTTGCTCGGGATTCCCTCTCCGTATGCGGCGCCCGTTCTGATGTCCTCACCAGTGGGCTCATTTGTGGATGGGCCCCGATTCTCTTTCACTCCGCCTCGGGCTGCGGAAGTGAGCGCGATTGACATTTCGCTCACGACTGGCATGAACATGTCAGTCGGAGAGATTTTGTATTTCAAGCTCCCGGGGTTCTTCGTGCAGCCGCGGGGTGCGTCGTCGCAGGGTTTTCACTTGAATTTCACCTCGGCAAGCGTCTCGTGGTCTCAGGCATCAGAAACACTCTCTGTGGTGCTGCTCCAGGCACTGCCTAACAACTTCCCACTCACAATTCACATCCCGGCGTCGTCTAATCTATCCCTGCCAGAAGGGGGTGTGAGGCGGGAGGGCTCGGGCATTGCGGTAAAGGTCGAGGCCGAGCAGGGGCCGCTAGACTGGTCCCCGGTTGACTTGCACCTGGTCGGTTCATTCCGGGACTCGGTCACTCTCAGCTTCGATCCTCCGCTGGCAGGTGCCGCGACGGAGGTGAACCTGGCGTACACTGCTGAAATGCAAGTGAGCCCGGGTGAAAACGTTACCCTTTACTTGCAGGGATTCACGGGGCCAGCCTGCGTACAAAATTCGTCGGCCGGTCACATGTCCAATTTGTCCAATTTGTCTAGTGCCGAGGAGCCCGTGTGCTTCAGCAGCACCGACTTCGCAGTGCAGCCAGCTGGTGCGATTGGGCGCATCATTTGGTTTGAACTCTCACAACGCCTGGTTCTCGCGTACGCCGCACGTGTGCCTGAACGGCAACCGGTCAAAGTGGTGGTGCCGAGCTCGTTCGGTGTGCGGATACCCGCAGACGGCTTGCGGAGTGGGAATCCGGGGATCGCAATTGAGGCGTCGGCAGCAGAGGGGCACGTTTTGGCGACGTCACTCGACAATTATCTGCCCATCGGGGCATTTTTCAACACATCACTCGAATACGGCAACCCGCGCGTGGGCCAGCAGTCCGACATCACCGCTCATTTCCAGCCGCAGATGCCGTTGATTGCAGGCGATTTTGTAACCCTGATTCTCCCCGGGTTCGACACAGGCGAGCGCACAGCAGAGACACAGCCTCTGCCAACTTTCAACTTCACCCTCTCTGATTACGGTCCGGAGATAAGTCCACCAAACATATTTGACAAGTTCTTTTGGGATGTTCGGGTTCAGCATCTCGGCATGCGCGTGCAAAATCCAGTAGCTCGCAAGACCCCAATCATGGTGAAGATGGGATCCCAGTTCAAGTTTGTCTTGCCAGCGGATGGGCTACAGATTAATGACGCTGGCCTTCAGCTTGCATCTGACGCCAGGGGAGGGCGCGTGCTGCCCACCGCGGTGAAGGTCTCTCCTCCGGCCTTTGTGTCTGGCAACATCACATACTCGTCGCTGCGATTTTCTCACAATGCCACCGCTTCCATGCCATCAGATATCCACGTACAGGTGCTGGCAATTATGCCCCTCTTCTCTCAGTATGACGACACAGTATCAGTACACTTGCCCGGGTTTGAGCTTGCCGCGGGCGCGAATCCCACCATGAGCGTTACATCTACCCCAGAAGGTTACTGCACGACCGCCAGATGGGAGCACGGCAAGGTCGTTTTTGAGATAGCAAGCGAGATTCCCAAGCTGCAACTTTGTACATTTTCAATCGACGATTCTGCTGGCATTTTAATTCCGCAGGCAGGGGTGCGGTGGAATTCTTCGGACTACAAGATTTCGACGAACGCGGCTTCAGGACCGGTGAAACCATTGCCAATCACGACCACTGCTCCGGTGGGCTCCTTTAACAAGACCGTAAAGGTCTTGTTTGATGCGCCGAGGGCTGGGCTGCCAGTCACAATGCACATCGGATTCACGACCATGATGGCGATCAAGGAAGGTGAGGAGATCCGGTTACGCATGGCGGGCTTCTCGGGGCCTCCCTTCTCCTTGAACAGCAGCACGTCAGCGGGTCTATCGATGGACCCACCTGGTATTTTTGACATGGTGTCATGGTCGAATTCCAGCGAAACGCTATCTCTGACGGTGGGTGCTAGCGACTATCTTCGTCGTGGCCAAGCCTGTCGTATCACGCTGTACGTGCACGGAGAAGCAGCGCTCAAACTCCCCGTCGTCGGCATCAGATTCGATGCGGACATTTTCCAGATCGCATTGGACAGCGCTGATGGAAACGTGTTGCCGACGAAATGCCGTGTGGCGCAGTCAGTTGGCAGCCTCAGACCCGGGCGTGCAGAAATCCGCTTTCATCGATATCGTGCTGGATTGGTCACTGCGCTGTCCGTGTCTCTGACACCTTTGATGCCGGTTTCTGCGAACGAGGTCATCTCGCTTTTCCTTCCACACTTTCGCGGGCCACTGCCAAAAGATCTGCTATTTGAACCATACCATCCCTTTGGAAATTGGACGATCGTAGACCGTGATCCTGCTACTTATGAGTGGAAAACGCTTGCATTTTGGGATCCGGATAGCTCAGAGCTTCGATTGAGAAGTTCAGCACCCATTGCGGAGAACACCACGGCCGTGTTCACGATTGATGAAAGTGCTAGAATCCGCACGCCGCGCTCGGGTGTCCGGAAGGACGATACGGCGATTCAATTTGCAATCGCGGCATACGAGGGGCCTGTTCTCGCTTCCTCGTTTGATGTCGTGATGCCGGTCGGTGCCTTTCAGGGCCCAGTTTCGTTGGATTACGCTCCGCGAGTTGCAGATGCTGCAATCAACTTGACAATATCGTTTTCATTGTGGGCACCTTTGCGGGCGGAGGAGATGTTGCTAGTCTCGCTGCCAGATTTCGGAGGGAGTGCGGTGGTTGGAAGGGCGAACTTTAGCACTCAGCTGCGAGCGAGTATCGACTCCACACCCGATGTTGAGGCGCTCAATAATTCGAACAGCTCCAATGCCACAGGGATGGAGGCTACTTCTTCGGTCAATGCTAGTCATTTTCTGGCTCGATTCTCGTGGTTTCCAAACAACAGTTCCCTTACTTTAATGGCTTCTTCAGACCTTCCGAGTGGGCAGAGGGTGCGGTTGACAATTAATAGTGATTTCGGCATCAGATTACCGCTTGATGGGATCATGGCAAATCAGACTGCGCTGACAATTGCCACAAACGCGTCACAAGGTCCTATCGCACCGACGCCAGTTGACAAAGCTCCTGCCGTTGGAGCGTTTATTTTTTCAGACGTGAAATTTCCGCAGGGTAGGGCGGGCAACTCCACAGCCTTAGAATTCCAACTCGTGGCGAGCATGCGCATAAACGCATCAGAAAGACTTTACGTCAAACTTCCCGATTTTGGTGGGAGCTCAGCGAGTATGTCGTTGATGGATTCGCCTTTCAGCCTCGCCTCCTGGAATTCCACGACAGCAGTGCTGATGCTCGTGGCTGCGATTGATCTGCCAGCGCGTTCCAACATCACCGTATTTGTTCCTAGTGCACTTGGCGTTCAATTGCCTCCGACTGGCATCGTGACTGATGCAAAGCAGCTGTTGATTAGGACACCAGCGGTAGTTGGGCCAGTTTTGTGGACTACTTTCCATCACGTGGCACCAGTGGGATTCTTTAACGGCACTTCGATATCTGTGCAGCCTCCGATAGCAGGCAGCCCGGTCAGCCTAGAGATAGTGGTAAATCCCTTTATGGATTTGAGCAATGGAAGCGAAATAGTGATATCACTGCCCAGGTTCCAACTCAATTCGACGGGTAATGCTTCAGTGCCGGTTTTCCACGCAGTCGCAACTGCGACAGAGTCAAACGAGTCTGATACTTCAACCGCCTCAAACACAAGCTCGGCAACTGAAACTTTGATCAAAAGCTTGACATGGACCCCGGTCGCCCATGAGTTATTGTTGGTTTTTGCAGGGACCGTGAGGAATGGCACCAGCCTGCTTGTGCGAATCTATGAGCGTGCTGGCTTCATGCTCAGTCCACAGGGCATGGTGTACAATGATGCTTCCTTCTCGATCTTGGCCACGACGAAGTGGGGTCCAGTATTGGCTACTCCATTTTTGACACTCCCCACAATCTTGCCGCGGGGAAGTATCCTTCAATCAAGGCTGACATATGACCCGGCAATTCCTGGCATGCCGACGAGCCTCATTTTCACAATTCAAACTGATGTGTCACTGTTCAGAGGAGATCGCTTTACTATCGGCCTGCCTGTTCTGGATGGGTTAGACGTGTCCTTTGTAACGCTATGTGAGCCATTAGGGAGTGTGCTGGCGGGAAAATGGCATGGAACACTTGGCTTGCCCAACAGCAGGACGCTAGAGCTCGATATTGCAGCTGAGGTAAGGCCGCGGACGGTTTTGACGGTCACAGTCCCTGTCTCTGCTCAGATCTCGTTGCCCGGGCGTAGCTTAAAACCGAACCTGGAGGCATTTACCATTCAGTCGAATGCTAGTGCAGGCCCAGTGCCGGCAGAGTCAATCCAGGATTCTAGCGCAGTTGGCTCCTTCAACGAGACAGCGACGTTGGCCTATTCTCCTGCCAAACTTGGCGAGGTCGCATCCCTGATGATCTCATTCAAGCCGATGATGGAGATTCAGCAATACGAGACGGTTGTGCTGACCCTGCCCGGCTTTTCGGGTCCGAACCTCACAACCGATTGCAGCATGGTCTTGTACCCAGCAGGAGGTGTAGCGTTAGCAAGTCAGGTTGCGAACGCCACGTGGAGTCCTTCCGACTCTAGGCTCGTGCTGACCATGGCCTCTCGCTACGATCCATTCGTAGCAATGGGCGTTGCTGTTATTGTTCCTTCGACAGCCGGCATTCGGCTTCCGGCGACTGCAATAACGGAGAATCAGACCGCATTCACCATCGAATCGTCTGCTGTTCAAGGGCCTGTTGGGGCATCTCCTATCAAGATGTCGGAGGCGGTCGGCCAATTTGAAAAATTCAGTCTCGATTTCGTCGGCATTGCGTACGCGAGCGAGACGGTCAACATGCGTTTTCAATTTGTCACCAACATGGACATTCTACCTGGCGAGATAATCTCTATTTATCTTCCTGGATTTACAGGTCGCAGCGGATTGAAGGACACGACCAACTCTACGCTCAATGTAAGCACGGCGATGTGGTTACAGGATTGCGACGACTCCCCTGTCCAGCCGCAGACGGGTTGGACAAGCGATCGTGCATGCAATGACTTGGTGCCGCAGCTTCGACCGTGCTATCCAAAAGACTGCACTCTGTCTGACCACAGGGCTGTGTTGCGGGTTACAGTAGGTGGGCCGACTCGAAAGGGTGAACTGCACACGTTGTACGTTCCGCTAGCTCCGGGCATTGCCACACCTTGGGAAGGGTTGACCCGAGAGTATAACGGGATCACCTTACCGGTGCTCGGCGTTCGGAGTAATCAGACGTCGTTGACCGTAGCTGTGAACGCCAAGCTTGGTCCGGTCTTGGCCACGCCCTTCACATTTTCCCAGGCCGTCGGGTCGTTCACCGACTCTACAAAGCTGGAATTTGCGTTTCCAGCACGGGCAGGCGAAGATGTAGAGCTCCGTTTTCACTTCCGAAATGAAATGCCGTTGTTGCAGGGAGAAACGATCGTCTTGGAACTGCCAGGCTTCACGGGAAGGTCTATCAACACCTCTGTGGCTTGTTTTATGATGAGTGGATCAGCGCAGGTCATTTGTGATGATATTTTCCGGAATGCGACATGGACGCTTGAGAGCAATATGACCCTGGGAGCATCGACCCTCGTGCTGACAGCGGGCAAGGCAATTGACGAGCCAAGTAACATCATGATCATTGTGAGCTCACAAGTTGGTATTCGGCTACCAGCTCACGGCGTGACGAGCAATCAGCAGTCGATTATGGTTTCGACTGCTGCGTTGCTTGGACCCGTGCATCCTACTCCCGTGGTCTTCACGCAGGCCGTGGGCGCAGCAGAAATTGCAGAGCTCCGTTTTATTCCTCCCGAGACAGAAGTGCCTGTCCGCGCAGAATTTACCTTCCGTTTCCACTCTGAAATCTGGTATGGGGATAAGATAATCATCAGGGCCCCTCAATTGCTGGGTGTTGGACGTGTAAACGCATCTGCAGAGTTTTCCTGGGGTGAGAAGATTGACGTTCGGACGACATGGCGCGGAGCAGATGGGGTCCTCACGCTCTTTTTTGAACCTCCGGAGTCGGAACCTATCGCACCAGGGCGATTGTTCACAGTGCTAGTTGATCATTTCCAAATCGACAGCCGCGGAGTGTTCGAAGATGCAGACAGCGAAATCAGATTTGAGGTGGAGTCGCAAGGTGGTTACGCACCGTTCTCACCGCTGACGCGTGTGGAGCCAGTGGGGCCATTCGCTATGCGGCCAACCTTGCGATTTGAGCCAGGCCTCGGTATGTCAGCACGCGCCAACGTGTCCTTGGAGTACAAGCTGAACCCGTCCTTTCAATACACAAACTTGCCACTTCCTCCCAGCGCGTTGCAAATAAATCTTCTTGGTTTGGTGCGGCCAGCTCCAGGGATTGTGAGCGGTACAACTTACTCACCAATTACTATTGAGTATGGGCCAAATGGTCCGCTGAATTATTCAACGTTCAATTTTGAGCTTGACTCACTTCCCCTCGACGGGGTTCGGCAAGATCAGAGTGGGCTCTGGTTGACTTTGAATAACGGCGGTGTACTGTATGCGGCCCAGTGTAGGGTGGTTGCCGTCGGTGCCTTCATGCAGACCTCGCTCTCATTTGATGAACTTGTTGACCATCCGATCGGGATTGTCTTTACCTTCACGACAGCGATGGGAATGTTTTCTGAAGACGCAATTACTTTGGAGCTCCCGGGCTTCTCTGGAGCTCCAAACGATTTTGCAGTGCAGTCGGAGCCATTTGGTGCTTTCACAACAGCAAGTTGGAATGGTGACGGAAGCTTGAGAGTACGAGTGGGCGCTGGGGCCGCCGCTTGTGCCAGTTGCTCTGCTAGGCTTGAGCCGTCCAATCGCGCGACCATCACGTTCCCGGGCTCGCGGAGTGGGATAATGATGCCCTTCGCAGGCATTCGTCCTAATGCATCTTCGTACACCTTCTCAGCCGATGCGGTTCTTGGTAATGTACCAGCTTCACCAATCAATTACGTTGAGCCCGTTGGCGCTTTCATGCCCCCCACGTCGTTATCATTCCTTGCAAGTGAGATTGGAGATCCGTTGGTGGGTGATCCTGTGTTTCTCACTTTGGGTTTTAAGACTTTTATGAATATCCATGCTGGCGAAACCGTGTCCCTGTACCTCCCAGGTTTTCGAGGAGCGGATAATGACACGATTGTAGACCTCATGGGTCCTTCGCGTACAAACTTTTCGCAGGCCTCGTATTCGGACTCGGAAAAAATGCTGGTGTTCACAGTGTCTACCTATATCACTGCAGGAGTTCCTGTTTCAGTGACCGTGCCTCCGAAGTACCTGTTGAAACTGCCAACAGTAGGTGTTAGGCCGAATGAGACCGCTATCAAAATCTCCACGAATGCGAACCTCGGGCCCGTCCTGCCGACGTCTCTGACTAAAGTCCAGCCTGCTGGCGCATTCACTTCATCGATAGTGCGGTTTTTACACCCGGCGCGGGCTGGTGAGGCAGTTTCATTTGAAGTTCAATTTGCTTCGACCATGGAGATTCGTGCTGGCGAGCAAATCTTTGTTGTGCTCCCTAGATTTGAAGGAGAGGATCGTCATAATTTTTCGGTCCTGTGCTCCCCGGCTGGGCTGATCCCGAGCGCAGACTGGCGGAATGAAACCCTGACATTCGTTGTACAGAGCGCAATAGCCACTGGTCAGGAGACCACACTCACGATTGGTGCTGAAATCGGAATCAAGTTGCCAGATACCGGTGTGCGGCTGAACCAGAGAACTATCAGAATTGCATCAAACGCCCGAGATGGACCCGTGGAGGCAACGCCCGTCACCCAAGTATCTCCTGTAGGCGCATTTGGCAACACAAGCTTGTCCTTCACAAACCCAAGGGCCAACGAGGCATCTGGAGTGATGCTGTCTTTCACCGCTCATATGCGTTTGATTCCCGACGTCACGGGTCATATTGTTGTGCGTCTGCCTGCATTTCAGGGTGTAAGAACGCTGGGTGTGAGAGTAAAGGATTCAAATGGAGTAGCGTCGGACCAATTCAGCACAGCAGATTGGACCCTGTTCAGCACAGGTTATGGCGAGCTTGAGGTCAAAGTTGCAAGTGTAATTGAAGCTGGGACCAACATTACTGTGGAAATTCCGATTGATGTTGGGCTGGGCCTTCCTCGTGCAGGATTGAACGCAAATGACAAGCAGCCCCTCGTTTTCACCCCTTCGACGGAGGGGCCTGTCTTGCCCATCAAGATTCAAAATGTTCAGTATGTCGGAGCGTTCAGAGGGCCTCCGGCCATCTCGTTTGATAACCCAAGAGCAAATGAAGTGAGTGGAATCCATCTGGCATTCATCCCAGAAATGGATATCCGCGAGGGCGAGAATGTATCATTTCTTCTGCCTGGTTTCAGACCTTCATATTTCGCAAAGCAGTCATTGCCCAATGTGTCCCCATGCCCGTCCGGATCCTTTCAGAAGGCCTCGTGGGAAGCACCTGTAGGAAATGCAAGCGAGTCAATGCTGATCCTACATGCTGTGTGTAATGTCAGTCAGGATACAGTCATCAACGTTCTCGTCCCGTCAAGTCTTGGAATCAAGCTTCCGAACGTAGGGGTGAGGGCGAACGACACAGCGATCAAGATTGCGTCGGACACTGTTGGTGGTAAGGTGCTTCCGACGAACGTGACGATGACTCAGCCGATTGGCTCCTTTACGAATTCTACACGCCTCACGTTTCCGGGCACCCCGAGAGCTGGTCAGGTTTCGATGCTGCGTCTGGAGTTCACTCCTGAAATGCCTCTGGTTCCTGGAGACAATGTGACCCTGTTTCTCACAGGGTACGTAGCTGAAGCAGTCATGCGCTTTGCGCCTATTTTACATGCACCTCATTTTTTGGGAGTCTTCTCCGAGTTCTTTGTGCAATTTGTCAACGCAACCGCAATGGAAGGCGCACAAGTGATTGTACAGAACGGGAGCAACGCGAGCAATGCATCGTCTCCCGTTTCTGCAAACATCACATTGCCCCACACGCGTGTAGACCTCGTGGTCGGCAAGCACGTGCGCGGCGGAGACAATATTAGCGTCTTGATTCCTGCCAGTGCCGATATCAAGCTTCCGATTGATGGAGTGCGTAGGAACGATGCGAGGGGGTTGGTTTCTTCCAATGCACGCCTAGGGCCCGTTTTGCCGTTGCAAATCGTATCTACGTCACCAGTGGGCAAGCTGCAAGACACTTCACTTCAGTTTGGTGGAAGCGAAGCTGCTAGTATTGTCGCTATCTGGAGCAGTGTGCAAAATAGGATGCATCTCATTCGGCAGCTGAGTGTGATTACCGGCAGCAACGCTTCATATTTCAAAAGCAAACCGGCTGCGGGGGAAGAGTCAAGCCTTGCACTTTCATTTTTGCCCAAGATGAAAATCGGCAGGGGCGAATCCATCGCTCTAGATTTGCCTGGGTTCGAAGGTGAAGATAAGGCTGGCGTTGCCCTCGCCTTTACGAGGACTTCGAAATTTCCTGTTAATTTTACATGGTCGAATTCCTCGATGCAGCTCACTTTTGAGATTTCGATGGATATTCTGCCAGGGACGTCGGTCACCTTCTTGGTAGAATCACCGTGCGTTCTTCCGATTGAGGGCGTGTCTGCTCGCTCTGTTTCGATCAGAATCTCAACAAACGCGTACGATGGCGCAGTGCTGCCGACAATGTTCGATACCATCCAGCCTGTTGGAGCTTTTATTAGGTCGCCTCGAATCGAATTCGACTGTGTACAGGAGGGAATGGGATCTTCGTTATTCTTGACATTCACGCCTACTATGGCTATTGCGCCTGAGGAATTCGTTCGCCTCGATCTGGAGGGGTTTTCGGTGCCAGAAGATTTCGAAAAATATGCTTTCGTGCAGTCAAATCCAGAGGGAGTCATCAGTCCGTATGCAGAGTTGATTGAAATGAACGAGGCCTGGCGTGGCGTGTCAATTGTATTTCAAGTTCAAGCGCATGTTGCCGCCCGTGACGAAGTTGCGATACAAATCAGCAAAAGTGCTGGATTGTTGCTGCCGCAGGAAGCTATTTCCCCAGGAAATATTTCGATCCAGCTGTTGACCAATGCGATTGCGGGACCAGTATACTTTCAGAATTTGGGCACGTTCCTGACGAGTCCTAGAGTCAACTGGGACTTCGGCCGAGCTTCAGAAGCGGGCAAGTTGCTTGATTTTGAGTTCAGCTTTACTTATCAGGGCGGGATCTCAAAAGGAGAGGAAGTAACGTTGAATCTTCCGGCGGACTTTGGCGGTGAGGCTTCCAAGACCTTTCAAGTAACAACTGTTCCAGCTGGGTTGGTTTCAGAAGCCGTTTGGACGCTGGCGGATACCCGTCTGTCCATGGTTCTCGCTCAAGACGTTGTTGAGGACACTGAGGTGATTGTGAGGGTTTACGGGAGTGAGTCCACCATGAAGTTGCCGGAGCTAGGTGTATCACCTATGACGAAAGCGAGATTCTCAATCACCACCAATGCCCTCGCGGGCGCTGTATCTGGTGCTTGCATCAACCACTTGTCCACGCTTGGTGCATTCGCAAACCCCTTCAGTGTACACTTTTATTCGAAGTTGGCTTCTGCGCCCACGGGCTTGCGCGTTGGGTTTGCAGCAACAATGACGATTGAGCCTGGGGAGACCATCACGCTGCACTTAGCAGCCGGGTTCTCAGGCCAGCCTCTTGACTGTTTGGCACCATACTCGAGCCCTTCTGGGAGCATCATGCAGGCATCCATTGCACGGGATCAAGGCGGAGCAGGGGTGAACCTGGTATTGACCGCATCTCGGCAGCTGCTGCCTGAGGAGCTCATAGAGGTTTCGTTGCAGGATCCTATTGTCACACTGCCTGACATCTTGCGGGCTGATTCAAACATCTTGAGCGTATCAACCAATGCCGCGGCGGGCTTGATAGAAAAGTTGCCTGTGCTTCCAGGGAATTTCGATGTCATTGGTTCATTCGCGGGTTCGGATTGCTCCTTGCACAACACATGCTCCAAGTTGATGCTAGAGGAACCAGTCGCGCCTGTAATGTTGCCGGCTCAAACACCTGCCCCGCTCAATTGCACAGTAGACGACTGCGATGCGACCACCACAACCTCCCCGCTGCAAACAACGCCAATTCCCCTCCCAGATGACATTCGTGCGCTCATTTTTACCTTGTACCCGCAGATGACCATCGCTGTAGGCGAAAGGATTACCCTCAACCTGGGGGGCTTTTATGGCCGAGAGGACGGACCGATTGTCGTGTCTGCAACGGTCGATGACCTCCCAACACAGCTATGGGATGGTGCCTGGAGCGAAGCGACCTCACAGGTTGTTTTGAAGGTCCCAGGACCCGCAGTCGACCAGGGTAGAAAGCTTGAGATCAGGTTTTCTGAAACGCTGGGCCTCCGGATTCCCGAACAGGGTCTTGTGCCGCATGGGAGTGACGTCACGGTTTCGACAAACGCGCAACGCGGTCAAGTGCAGGGCGAGCCGATTCGCGTGGTTCCGCAGGTAGCTGGCTTCGGAGTATTTAGCAGCAATCCATTTTCTGCGCTTCCGTCTCTTGAATTTTCGGCATATCGGGAGGGAGTTGAACTGAACCTGCACCTCAGGCTTCCGAAAGCCCTTGAATCTACATTCAAACAAACGGAGAGGGAGGTGGCGGTGGCAACGGCGTCCAACAGCACAGAATTCTTCAATGTCACGGTACCACATGTGGAGGTGATTGAAATGAACGTGTCTGAAGTCCAGAATGTATCGCGTTGGAAGAATCTTTCCTTTCCGCAAGACTCGATGTACGAGGGGATCGAAAATGATATCTGCTTGGGCTCGCGTGTCGTCAATTTTTCAAAGACGGTAAACGGTTGGACCATGGTGCTCGTAACCCGCCCCGAAAATGTAACGGTGACCCGCAATGTGACTGTTGTGACCAACGTTACCGTCCAAAAAGAACGTTTGGTCTTTACCCGTGCGAACATGACAGTGATTGACGTGGACGTATGGAATGACACTATCTCCCTGCATTTACCTGGATTTCGCGGAGACGATTTTGATGGCGTGACAGTGCAAGGGCGTTATACTCTCTGTGACAATCCGTCATTCAGATGGTCTGGGCAAGCGGGTTGCACTCATCCAGCATTGACAGATGGTTATTGTTTGCAATACAATCTGTGCATGGATTACAGCGAAAAGTGTCCCGTAAAGTGTGCAGTTGCATGTGCGATGAACGCGACAGGGTGCCAAGAGACTTCCAGCGGCACGTGCATGGACTGCACAGGATTTGAGATGTCTGCTTCATGGAACAGTTCATCCGAGATGCTGACCATGGCTGTCGGTGGCTTCGTGCCGGCCGGCGCTGAACTCACACTTTCTGTGCCGCCTGCCGGGCTCTTCCCTCCTGGGCTTGGGATTCAGAGGAATTCAAAACATATTACTTTGGCGATCAAAAAGAGGAATTTGCCTGACATGGTCACGCCTGTCAAATCACGAGGGAACGCGACATTCACTGACCTACCCAGGTTGGATGTCGAACCGCCAACAGCCGGACTGCCAGCCAATATATCGGTCACATTTGCAACCAGCATTGCGATGTCTGGCGGCGACACAGTAAAACTAATCCTGCCAGGATTCGAAGGTACTCATCTGGCCAGCATAGATAGGATTTTCGGCCGCTCTGGTCACATGTTTTCCGCTGTGTGGACTGGGGTGTGTCCAAATCACACGCTCACGATTATGGTTGGCGCCGGGGAGCGTATTGATGCATTCGAACGTGTCCACATTGTTATATCATCAACAGCTGGAATTCGGTTGCCAGTCCAGGGTATCCAATCAAGTTACTGGCCATTCTCGATCTCTGCAACCCTGGGGTCTGGTGGTGACATTGGTTATACGGCTTTCGCGAGCGTTCAGCCAGTGGGTTCCTTCGGTGGTACGTCAGCACTGGATTTCAGCTCCACGCCTGCAGGTCAAGCAACACGGATTACCTTGAGTTTTCGAACACTGACGGGACTGCAGGTGAATGATTCCCTCACACTGCTGTTGCCAGGCTTCGAAGCGGCGACTAGCCTCGACGTGCTGTTCTCTGCGGCAAGTTCTAACGCATCTGTGGCCCGCGCTGATTGGTACCAAGATTCTCAAGGCTTGCAATCGAAGCTCATCTTGCACGCTCCAGTTCAGGCGTTGCCCAACAGCTTATGTGAATTCGTAATCGATTCCTTGACGACTCCAATTTCAGGCGTGTCTGAGAATGACCCTGCATTCAAAATTGCGCTCGACAGCTTCTTCGGCAACATCTTAGAGCGCCCTCTTGGCCATGTTGCTCCTATCAACACTGTTCTCAGCTCTGAGGTGCGCTTTTACCCAACAAAGGCTGACTTTAGTACGCAGATCACTGTGCGGTTCACGGTTTCGAGTGCTCTAAAGCGGGGCGAATCGGTTTCCGTGTCCCTGCCTGGATTTTACAGAAAAAACCTGAATCCTATTGCTGCCGTATCATGCAATGAGATCGTCTGTCAGAAGATAAAGTCGGGCGTGTGGAACAGCACGGCTCGCATGCTGGTGTTAAAGGTGCACTCACGGATCGAAGAAAGGGAGGCAGTCACGTTTTTGATTCCAGCCTCCAGCAACATTCGCATACCGCGTCTGGGGGTGACCCATAACGATCCTGCCTTCAAGATTTCGGTAGGTGCAGGCTCGCGCTCGATAATGCCAGTTCCGGTGAAGAAAGTCATGGGCGTTGGCGCTCTGATTAACACTGCCCTGACGTTCAACCCCCCCCGTACAAACGCGGTAGCCACCATCATCTTCCGATTTGAGTCGGTTGGTAAGCTGTACCGAGGATTTTTCGTCGAACTGTCGCTGCCTGGCTTTCAGGTTGGTTATTGGAATACATCGCAGCACACGCATCGATGGGTTTCAAGAGGCGATATCAGTTTCACGGTGAGCAGCACCCCGGATAACAGTTTTTACCAGGCGCGATGGGTTGAAAGCACGCACTTGTTAGTTCTCACAGTCGCCGCTGGTGGAGATTCTGAAATTGAAAAGAACACATTTGTAACTGTTGTAATTCCGTCCAACATTGGCATCAAGCTTCCAGAGGAGGGACTGCTGCAGAACCAGCTGGAGTTGACAGTGAAAGCAGATATGCCGTTTGCTGCTATGTATCCCGCGATGTCCATCGAGAGATCTCCTATCTTAAGCGAGTCAAGCAAATTCAATTTTCTGACAAAGCGGCTTTCGTTTTCGCGCTTTTGGGCGGGCAGATCGACTGGTATCACAATCGAATTTAGTGCTGATTTGTTCTTCACAATCCATGATAAGATTGTGGCTGTTCTTCCTACCTTTGAAAGGGCGGATGATGCTCCGAACGAATGCCCTCCAACCAGCTTCACCAGCTACCCGGCCAATGCTGTCTCCCAGATATTTTGGGAAACAGAGCCTCTTGGACGGGGCTGCAGGTGCCCAGGGTGCAAATGCGACAACTCAATCGTGCTGCTGATAGGGGAGTACTTTGAAGAAGAGACGTCGATCAAGGTGTTCTTGCCGCACACTTGTGGTATCGAGTTGCCGTTTGCGGGGTTGGCTGAGAATGAAACCTCGCTGATGCTGTTGGCCTACGGGGCAGCCGGAGACATCCACGCTGAACCGTTTGATTATTCTGACCCCGTGGGCTCTGTTGCGTTGACGGCGAGGCTCGCTTTCGATCCGCCGAGGGCGGACATTGCGTCACGAATCACTGTGGCACTCACCCCGAAGATGGATCTTCAGCGTGGGGATACTCTAACAGTAAATCTTCCCGGATTCCACGGGCCTGTTGGAATGTTCAATGTTTCATCAGTCACCCATCCCAGTGTTTTCCGCACAGGTACATGGACACAGTATCGGCGTATGGAGCGCCTTATGAATGTGTCAGTGCTGGATTCTTCGCGGGCTGTCATCAATGGAACGGCGTTCAGAAATTATACGGTACCAGTTTCGTACAGGTGGCAGGCATCAGAGTGGTGCGCGCCAGAGGTAGAGATACGGAATGAAAGTCGATTCGGGGTGTACGACAACCCCGTGAACGTGACGACTTACTTCAATCGCACCGAGGAGCACATGGTGAATGTGTCAGATGATGATGCTTTCGTTGTCATTCACGTTGATGGCCAGGTTTTGGGTTGCAACGAGGTCTTGATAGATCTGCCTCTGGATGCTGGCATCAAGTTGCCTGCGACTGGAGTCCGCGCGAACCAGCAGACGTTGATGCTGGCAGTTGATGCCCGGTATGGCCAGATTCCGTTGACTGCCATAACGTCCACTGATGGCGTCGGAGGAGTGAAGGAGTTTTCTGTGGATTTTACCCCAAAGTTAGCAGGCCTCGCATCTCACATTCGCATCACCTTCATCTTCACGATGGACTTGGTTGAGGGGGATCGCGTGCTCTTATTTTTGAGAACTGCAACATTTCAAGACCCCGACTTCACGTTTACCCCTCAGTGTCGTCTGAATGGCCAGCCAAATGAATGTTTGAAAGCAGCCACATGGAATGCAGATACATACGAAATTGCCTTCACGATGGCGCACGACGATGTAAGGGCGTACTCTGAGGTCCAAATTGATATTGCGCAGTATTTTGGATTGGGTGTACCTGTGGCGGGAGTCCCAGTTAACCAAGAACTGATCACGTTCGAGGTCAATTCGTTTTCCGGAAATGTACTTGAGTCTGCAGCGACGTCGGTGCCGATTGGCGCCTTCCACAACACTAGTTTTGAGATCACAAATCGAATTGCGAATGCGAGCTCGGAATTGACGATGTACATGACCCCGAAAATGCCACTCAGTGCGGGTGAGGTCATCACATTCACCATGCCTCATTTCAGAAACAATTTGACTACGTTGACTGTGAATCTCACAATAGGCAAGGGCTGCAGTTATGTTGAGCTCGTTCAGGCAAATAGCGCAAACAGCTCCAATGTGATGGTCAATGTCACAAGGTATTACGACTGTTGGCGTATTTGCCAAGCGACCTGGATGCCTGCAACCAGTGCAAATGAAACGGATAAGCTGGACGTAAGTATGCCAAGCGATATTGTCGCCGATGCCAATCTGGAGTTTCGCGTAACCGCCGAACAAGGGTTTTATTTGCCGCTGTACGGCGTTCGAGCTAACCAAAGCACTATAACATTTGAGACGAAAGCATCTGCTGGTCCAGTGCCAGCTACACCGTTCAAGTATGTACGGCCAGTCGGTGCGTTCAGGGAGTCGTCCATCACTTTCTTCCCACTGAAGGTCAAAACTGACACTGAAATCAATGTATCATTTATTGCGGCGATGAATTTCACTGCAGGGTCTATCATCAAAGTGCATCTCCATGACTTCAAGCGAGGTGCAGCTGGGCTTTACAGCCATAACCAGAGCTGTATTTTGAGTAATATGTCGAACAGCAGCCACTGGAACTGCACGGTGAATCGTAATGTGATTCCGGTGAAGGTACGGCTCTGTCCGCAGCAAGGCGTGTTATGGGGTGGCGCGGTTTGGGTGGCCAACACATCGACCTTGACGTTCAAAGTGATGCACGATGTTCCGTCGAATCATAGTTTCCTGATAACAATCCCGGCAGCTGCAGCTATCCAATATGCTGGGCCAGGCATGCTGCACAATACCACAATGCTGACGATCGAAACAGATGATCCATTGGGTCCTGTCCTTCCGATTCCCTTCATGAAGTCGCCAGCTCTGTACCCCGAGGGCAACTTCACGCAAGCAAAGGTATCCTTTGTGCCGGCGCGATCGGAAGCAGGTGATGTGATTGGGTTGGCAGGCGAATTCAAGGCGACGATGTCATTCAACCCCGGGGATGATTTGACTTTGATACTGAACGGATACGTCGGGCCATGCTCGCGCATGCCATGTCCAGCGGGTGGTTACAGGACAGGATGCTCGCTAATTTCTGCCAGCGATAGCTACTGCGAACCTTGCACATTTCAGCCGCCGCCGAACTCGTCTATTTCAGTAGCGGATCCGGTTGATGAGGACGCATGTTCTTTTGTGTGCAACCCTGGTTTTTACCGCAACGCCAGCGGCTGCCTTTCTTGCAGCATATCGTCTTGTGCGGCCGGATCTTACCGGCACGACTGTGCGGTGGGAGAGCTCCATGATGCACAGTGCCTTCCTTGCAGTAACATAAGCAATGCCATTTTGCTCCAAGTTCCTTGCGATTCGTCCCACAATGCCTCCGGCAGCCATTTCAATTCGTCCCACAATACCTCCGGCAGCCATTTCAATGACAGCGATTGTTCCAGAGCGAGGAGCGATTCGTGCGACTTTGTGTGCTTGGAGAATTACTTCAAGAATGGTTCTGCGTGCTCCAAGTGCAGCATGTCCATGTGCGAAGCCGGATACTATCGGGACAGCTGTGGATTTGGTTCCACGGCCGACGCTGCATGCCTGCCATGCTCAAAGCCAGATTGGAGGACAAACTCTAGTCTGACCGTGTCCAAGGTGTTCAACACTGATTCTTGTGGGTTTACTTGCGATGCTGGATTCTTCAAGGCGGCCTTCGCTCGAACGTACAACTACACCAATAGTTCTCGTGTCGAGACGGAAACCAGGTTTGAAATGGGTTGTTCTGCTTGCACTTTTACTTCGTGTGAGGTTGGCTTCTTCAGAAATGTGTCTGCTTGTTCAGATTCGAGCGATGCCGTTTGTGTGCCATGCACAAATGCCTCGAGCACGGGATTTAGCCACTTTACCTCAGCTGGCAGGCCATACCACACAGATCAATGCGCGTGGGAGTGTGATGATGGCTACTGGATGAATGAAACGCTCAAGGGCTGTCAAAAATGCGAGCACCTGCTTTGCCCCACTGGGCAGTATCGATTATCATGCGGAGGGCGATCTTCTGGCGAATGTACCTTCTGCACAAATGCCCCAGAGAATAGCAATTACATCGAGTCCGTGCTGCCGATTGATGCCCCTCTTGGGTTACAGGGTCGAACGGTGGCGATTCACGATGGCCGTGTGTGCCCCTGGCGATGTGACGCTAATTTCTGGAGGAACGGGTCGACATGCGTAACTTGCAATCAGTCGAGCTGTCCCGCAGGGTCGTACCGTAGCCAATGCACACACGACGCTGACTCATCAGAGTGCTTGCCGTGCCTTGGCAACGTCTTGAACCGTGTCTCTCGAGCATCACTTGGCACAAGCCTCCTAAGGAATGCTTACGGGACTTGCCAGAATGGATGCAGGAATGATAGATTCGGTGAATTCTGGCATGATCCAGTGACCCAGAAGTGCGTTGCGTGCAGTACATATGGGAAACCTGCTGCATTCGACGAGAGCAAGAAAAGTTGCCCTGCCGGTCTCACGATCGATCCTTTGACTTGCCTCGGCAACGTCGACTCTCAATGCTCAATGCCGTGCAACGTGTCCAAACCAGCTAACTCAGTGTACTTCGCTTCTAATTCGTCGTGCTCCTGGCACTGCCTTCCCTCTTTTTTCCTGAGAAATGTGACGGAAGGTAACAGTACGTACGAGATATGTGCGCCCTGCAACCAAAGCGGCTGCGGAGAAGGATTGTACAGAGAGACGTGTGAGGCTGGTTCCGTTAGCGACGCTCTTTGCGTGCCGTGTTCATCTCAGTTTGGTAACTCAAGCTTGGGAAAGGCAGCGGTCTACAACGAGGACTCCTGTTCCTTCCGCTGCAATGCCGGCTTCTTTTGGGATTCGTATGAAGTTGTGTACAATTTGACAAAGGCAACGACGAATGTGACAACAGCCTCTATGCTCGTGGAGGGATGTAGTCAGTGCAATGCGAGCGCGTGCGACGTGGGATATTACAGAACAAAGTGCCATCACGAAACGAACGATGGTATTTGTGTGAATTGCACTAACAAGCCGACCGGAAACACATCATTCTATGTCTCTTCTGGGGTACCATTTGACGAAAATAATTGCTCGTGGGTTTGTACTGGCCCGTATTGGCGAAACGGTTCTGAATGCAGTCCTTGCAGTGTGACCACATGTCCTGCTGGTCTGTATCGGGGTGATTGCAATATAGAGTATGACGCACCGTGCATCCCGTGTACAAACCCCATCCCGCTTAATGCCAGCTACTCGACAGGTGGAGTGCCGTTCGATCAAGACGAATGTGGCTGGCAATGTAACCCTGGGTTCTTTTGGGACGGCACCAAGTGCAAGAGTTGCACGACTGCGCCGTGCCCGTACAAGGAATTCCGCACAGCGTGTGGAAACGACACTGATTCAACATGCTTACCGTGCCCAGAGCAAGGCAACCCTTTAGAAGGCGTTTTGCCCCTCAGTGCTTCCATGGCTCCAGAAATCCCGAAATTCGACGTGGTTGGAAATTCGCCATTCGACACAGGATATATCGTCTCCTCTCGTGAGCAAGGCTTTGTCAAGGTGGTCTTGTCGGTGGCATCAATTGTGGATGTGAATTCAGTGTTTCGGTTCCAGATTCCTGAGTCAGCTGGCATTCAGCTTCCGTTCAGTGGCACCGCTCTGTGTCCTTCTGGCCCAAGAGCGTCATGCCCGATTACGCTTCTCACAAATGCCTCAGCAGGGCCCGTTTCAAGCTTCGAATTGCTCGAGTCAGGCGGTATCGGCCAATTTCGAGCTCCCGTGGAGTTGAAGTTTTCGCCTCGAAAGGCTGGTTTCGGTACAAATTTGAATCTGTCTTTCACTCCCGAGATGGACATCGCGGCAGGCGAGACTGTGCGGCTTACTCTCCCTGGAGGCTTCGAGGGAGCTGACTTCACGAACGCAAATTTCAGTTTCCTTGTGACTCAGGATGGTGCGACGTCTGAGAGATTCGCCCTAGCGTCGTGGGATCGAGCACTAGGCACCCTCGACATTGAGTTTGTGGCGAGGCTGGATGCTGAAAGCTTTGCTGAAGTTGTGCTACCTCAGACTCTCGGTCTTCGGCTCCCCCTAGTGGGTGTGCGGTTGGTTCAAGACGGCAGACTGATTGAGACCGAGGCTGCGGCTGGATTCGTACTGGGAGTTGTTCCTGAAACACAAGCGGTGGGCTCTTTCAAGTACGAGACTGTATTGGATTTTACCGTTCTGAAAGAGAATGTGGTCGCAAACTTCACAGTACGGTTCAGTCCTCAAATGGAGATCCCTCGCCATGATACAATTGAATTCCGGCTTCCAGGTTTCGACTTCAAAGACACCTTTCAGGTGGCCACAGATCCTTATGATCAAAATACAACTGGCAATGCAACATGGTCAAGCGAAAGCTCGACTCTTACCTGGACCCTTGCTGAGTCCATTGCCCCCTTGTCAGACGTGTTACTGCATATCCCAAATGCGGCGCTGTTGAAGCTTCCATTCCGTGGAATCTTGAATGGAACCAACAATTTTTCGGTTTCTACAAGGACGCAATTTGGTTTAGTGGAGTTTGAAGAGATTACGCGTTATCCACTCGTCGGATCCCTCGCCGGGACAACTCGGTTGACATTTTTGTCTCGTGCAGCTGCAGGCGAGGAAGTAGCTTTGCGAATTGCTTTTACGCCTGCCATGACGCTTTGGCCTGGCGAGACAGTGGAAATCATATTACCAGGGTTCCATGCAACAACTCAGTCCAGGTGCATCAGCAATCAAGGATACGTGACTCACGCGACATGGGACGATGCTGAAAGCAAGCTGATTCTCACGGTGGGCGAGATGATCCATGCGAGTGGATGCCATGTGACGTCGGTTCCTATGAGTGATTGCAGCAGCAATGTTTCCGTTGTCATTCCGTCAGCGTTCGGACTCAAGATACCAAATGACGGTCTGAGGGCAAATGACTCCTCCTTCGTCATCTCGACTCGAGCCCGGGTTGCGCCGGTTCCAGCGACTCCTATTGAGAACAATCCCCCGATTGGCTTCTTCCGGGGTTCCCGTGTCTCTTACAGCGCATGCGTTGAGTATGATTGTCCGATCACCAACATGACGAACCTTACTAATGCAACACACCATCATGGCACAAATAGCACGAATTCAACGATTAGTTGTTGCCGGATGCAGCGTGATGAATTGGTTCCACCCGGGCATACTGCTGGTTTGGAGTTCCAAGTTCGTCTGTCAACGACCTTGCACAGCAATGACAGTCTTATCCTTTTCCTTTCGGGCTTTGTCTTTGTCAACAATACTGCCGATGAAAACAGCACAAATGCATATCATTTGCCTGGAGCCTGCTCACATTGGAATGAGACCGTAGATTATAATCAGACCGTGTACTCCAATCACACGTTGAACCAGACAAATGCAACGACGATTGTGACAAGCAATAATGCCGCGCGAGCAATGTTGCTCGCGCGGCATTATTGCACACCATCTTGGTCTATGGTACTAAATTCGGCAGCACAGAGTGTGACGTTTACCCCGAGCTTCAGTGTGATGGAAGGAGAGTTGATCAATATCACGGTGCCGTCCAATATTGGTATCAGGCTGCCGCAGACTGGTCTCACAGCCAATCAAACTGACTTGACAGTGGCAACGACTGCGTCGGAGGGACCAGTTCCACACACACCTATTTCAATCTCACCAAGCGTCGGTATCTTCAGGACAACACCCACAATGTCCTTCGGAGGTGCGCAAGCGGGCTCATTGGCGAATATTACCCTAATGTTCGCCTTGAGCATTGATGTGAACGGAACATCCATGATTGCAAACTTGCCTGGATTCACCCGAATGGCAGGCGCGGATTTCGTCTTGCCTGGAATGGCTGGTGAAATGTTCCGTGCCAGAATCGTCGATTCTGGGTCTGGATTGCAGGTTGTGATCACTCCTCAGAACAGCGCAACTTCTAAATTGGGGCAAGAGGTTGTGCTGACAATTCCAGCTGCAGCTGGAGTGATGCTTCCAAAGGTTGGTGTTTCCAAATCGGGGTCTGGTATAGCACTGGAAGTGCGACGAGACGGCAGCGTTCTGGGTGGTGTTCCATGCCACGTATCTCATGTCGGTGCCTTGATGGTACCAAGTATTGCATTCAACCCGCCACGGGCTGGGTATGTTGTAGACATCATGCTTAATTTCACTGTATCCCAGGGCGCAGAAGAATACGAGGTGTTCAATCTGACTCTGCCAGGGTTCACTGGACCGGCCTTCTTTGAACATCACGTGCATGCTGAATCTAATGGCAAACAAATCACGGTTCTCGCTACCTGGATACCTGCAGAGCAAATCTTGTCATTCTTCCCAAGCTGCGGGGACAAAATTGGACGCGGGCATTTTGTGCAAATTTTGGTGGCAAACACTCTGAACCTCCGGCTCCCCATTTTGGGCGTCAGGAATACGACGCATGCGACTCTCGCGTTGAATTCCAAGAATGGGATTGTGCTTCCTGCTCCTGTGCTGACACCGGCTGTTGGGATGTTAAAGAGTTCGACATTTGACGTGAACCCTCGAAAATCGGGCGCACAGGTCGATATATCTGTGTCATTTATCCCACAGATGGATCTGTTTGCTGGTGACAAGATTCGTCTTCATCTTGATGGGTTTAATGGGCAGCTGACATGCTTCCCTCTTTGGTCAAATCACCAAAACGAAGTTGCCCAGGGCACTTGGGACCCAAGCTCTTCCGTTGTCGAAGTCAATCTTCTCGATAACATTTTAGCGCATCGCATGATCATGATCACTGTACCTGCTGCAGCGGGTCTTACCGTACCTGCTGCAGGCTTACGCCATAATCATTCCAGCCTCAAGCTGTCAGCGAGTGCTGTCACTGGCGGCGTGCTGCCAGAAACCTTTGACCTGTCGCCTGCCATTGGTTCCTTGTCGTCAAGTATTTCCTACGCCGACGCACATCCCGAAGAAAGCATGGTTGCCATCACACGCCTCGACTTCGCGGAAGCTCCCGTGCAGCAGGATTTATTGCCAAGGGAGGGTGGCGAGCCTGCTGCTGCGGGCCTGCAAGCTCCCGTGGCGTCACAGAGGACCCACAATGCGACATTTGGAGGCGTAGCAGCCCTCACCATGACTGTCAGCAAGGCTGTTGGCAGTGGCCAGTGGATTGGGGCATATGTGTCAGGGGTCTCGAAGGAAGATGCAAACATTTCGAACGTCCAGTGCTCTCCGAATGGAACTGTTGTCCGGGCCTTGTGGCTCAACAACGGAACGTCCTTGTTCCTTTTGTTGGGCAGGTCACTCGATGCAAACCAGGCCCTGTCGCTGTGGATTGCTTACACTTCCCCACAATCTGTGACAATGTCAACTGCAAGAGCTGGCGTCGGCTTGACAAGTTTTGTGGGACTTTATAGCCGCTTCCCAAATCTTGATCGAGATGACCGCTCTTCGTGCCAGTGGGATTCACGGCGTCTTACGGTAGCTCATGTTCCTGATGGGGCAAACAGTGGATTTAACGAGTCGTCTTACCTCATGTTCATCGTTCGCTCGTCATCAGTGCTGACATCCAGTGATATCCTGGAATTGCATATCCCAGCATTTGTTCATACACGCTGTGGTGCAAGGATCAACGTGACGTCGATTGGCACGGGAAGCTTCACAAAGCTGGACAGCACCAGCGACAGGGTCGTAAAGTTACAGGTGAATGAGGATATAGCAGCTGGACATGCTGCTGTTTTCATGGTATCTTCGAGCACCGGATGGTTCAAGCCTATCACTGACGGATGGAATCGTTCCGTCTCATTTACAGCGACTACTGGTGTGGTTACTAGTATTGAGGTTGCGGTTAATGTCTCGAGCTCGAGCATCGAATTGTTGCATGCCCCAGTCGGCAAAGTAGTCAGGATTGCGTTTAGGCCTACTATGCAAATTGCGGAGGGCGAGACTGTGCATGTACGTCTGCCAGGATATTCAGGACGAGATTTCGCTTGCATTCAGGCTGTATCTTCAGGGAATCAATTGTCGAGGGCTTCGTGGTCGCAGCAGAGCCAGACGCTTATACTCACTGCAACATCTCGAGTTCTTGAAAGTTCACTTGTGGAAGCGGTCATTCCGTGGGTAGTCGGGTTGCGTTTACCAGGCGGTGGGTTGACAAGTAACCAGACTGACTTGACAATCGAGACAGATGCAGCGGCGGGACCCTTGCTGCCGACTGCGATTTCTTCGTCGCCGAGTGTTGGACTCTTTGCGACGCAGCCGACTGTGAATTTCGGAGGAGTAGGGGCCGAGCTTGTGGCGAATATCTCAGTGTCCTTCAACTTGAACTCGCGGCTAGAGAATGGGACTACAATTATCGTCCACTTGCCGGGATTTACAGGAATCACGGGAGTAGTACAATTCGCGCTGGGCGGTGTATCAGCAGATCAGTTTGTGAACGCAACCATGGACGCTACTGGGGTGCAAGGGATCACTGTGCGCCTGGCTCTGAAAGATGGTAGGTTACCCCAACCAGGAGACGTGACTTCTGTGACGATTCCAGACGGGTACGGCATTGCTCTCCCTTCAACTGGGCTGCCTAGGGGTGGATCGGGGATTCAATTGGATGTGCAGCGCGACGGTGTGTCCCTGGGATTAATCACATGCAAGGTGAGTGTACTTGGGGCATTCGTTGGAAGCATGCAAAAAACTATCCGTTTTGACCCTCCCCGAGCTGGAGCAGTGTCAAATATCCTTTTGACCGTTAAGCCAAGCATGGCGCTGAAAGAGTACGAAACGATCGTCTTTTATCTGCCCGGCTTTCGCGGGCCCAGCCTTTCAAACATTCACGCATTGGCAGGGACACACGGCATCAAATTCACTGGGCTTTGGACGAGCACTTGTCCTGATTCGAGCTTGACATTGATGCTGAAGCGCGGCCAGCATGTTGCTGCTGGAGAGGTGGTCAAGATTATCGTACCGTCAAGCGCCAGCATACGGGTGCCGTCGAATGGTACCCGCACGTACAATCGTGATTTGACTGTTTCCACGAATGCAATAGACGGGCCCGTGAACAGTCAGGTGATCACCGAATTGCAGGCTGTGGGATACTTCACCTTGTCAACCCTTGACTTTTCACCGAGGAAGACCGGCTCGGTTGCGTCCATCCAGATCTTTTTTGAAGCTCAGATGCGTTTAGTGGAGTCAGACGAAGTTTTGGTAGAGCTGAAGGGTCTTACGGGCGGTTCAGAGTGTTTCTCAGTTTGGTCAAATGTTGGAAGTGCCATTGCGGCTGCTACATATGATTCCGCGAGGAGCCTTCTCAAGTTTCACCTCGTAGGAACTGTGGAGGCCTTTACGAGTGTGCGTATCGTGGTTCCGCTTTCTGCTGGCATTACCCTGCCGCAGGACGCGCTACCGGCGAATTATGAAGACTTCAAAATCTTGGCCAGTGCCCAGGCAGGAAATGTTCTGCCCACGCAGATCGGGAGGTCTCCTGCCATTGGTTTCATGCGATCCGAAATTGCATATATTGACGTGCACGACGACGATGATGAGTTCTTCCAGCTGGAGCTCAACATGTCGCTGACTAGCAGGGTGCATGGACAGAATTCCACTGTAATCTTCAGTTTTGCTGCACCTAGCAACGTGTCAGCGGGCGATTGGATCCCGATGGACATCGCGGATATCACTGGTGTGACAGACAACAACGTGACCGATGGCATTTCGTCGATTCTTGATGTCCAATCAAGTCCGCCGGGTGCATTTGTCAGTGGTAAGATGCTGAACGGTGCGATCTGGTTCCAAGCAGGGAGAACGGTTGAGACTGGCAAGTTAATTGTTATCCGAATGGGCTACGTAGAAGGGCAACCCCTCTTGCGTGAGGTAAGCATTCAGTCTGGGTGCAACATCACTCAGATTGAAAAGGTGAGCGTCGGCCTCTACAATTCGATTCCGACTGTGTCTTCTTGTGGTCCCACATCACCCCAGATTGCTCTCTCATGGTTCCCAGAAATTGTTTCCAAGGTGGAGGTCAACGGGTCTAATGTACTCCTTTACGTGCTTCGATCGTCGCAAGACCTCCTCATCAATGATACCATCCGCCTGCCAATCCCACCGTACGTCAGCATTCATTCGTGGCCGACGATGACTTCTGTTGCTGTTGAGTCTTTGGCTGCTGGCAGTTTCGAGCGGTATCTTTTCGAGGAGGATTTGTCTTTCTGCAATGCGACGAACAGGACTACGCCTCCACTTCTCGAAGTGAATCCATGCCGCAATGTGACTGTGAACGTGACTGGCAACGGAACCAACGGAACCAACGGGACTATCACGTTCTTGAATTGCACCAACGTCACGGCTCCATCCCCACCTCCGCCCGTACCTAGTTCCATGCTTTTATTGAGGGCGACCTCGAAAGTCCTTGCGGGACATGCGATTATCATCGCAGTCCATGGAAACACTACCGTGGCAAGGCTCGGCAAGAAAAGCATGTCCAATGGTACGAACTGGGAAAATGTGACCAATTGGATCCGTGACGTTTCTGGGGTTCAGGTTTATAATCATCTGCCGGCCGGAGTTGATATGAAAATCTTGCCAATGGGTAAAGAAATCCGCATGAGTTTTACACCGAGTATGAGCATCGCCGTTGGCGAGGAATTGGTAGTGAGCCTGCCAGGATTTACTGGGCCTCATAGGACATGCATCCAACCGTTCTCGCCAAATGGTATCTTGTCCCGCGCGAGCTGGTCAGCGGTGGGGGAGACGCTTGTTTTCACAGCAACGGCCCACGTGTTGGTCGACAAAACCGCTACAGCGCACGTACCATGGTACATAGGAATCCGTCTTCCTGCAGCTGGTCTGACGGGCAACCAGACAGACCTAAAAGTTGCGACCAAGGCTGTGGCGGGCGAAGTGTTGCCGACTCCAATTACCGACTCGCCTAGCTTCGGCCTTTTCATGAGCCAGCCGTCGGCGAGTTTTGCCGGAGCGCAGGCTGGATCCGTGGCCAATATAACTTTCTCCATGGTGCTCAATGTGCAGATTGAACCAATGTCTGAATTCGAACTGGTTCTCAACAATTTTTCGGGTCCGCAGGGAATCTTTCCTGTCGCTCTTGGAGGATTCTCAGGTGGACGTTTCAATGCATCAATTGATGCTACCGGGCCTTACGATGTGAAGCTGAGCATGCGAGTTGTGAGCCGGAATGGGATCAATGCCACTGAGACCATCAGTGTACTCATTCCAGCTTCCGCGGGTGTGAGACTGCCTTCCCGAGGAGTACCAGAGCAAGGTGGTGTACTAAATGCGATGTTGTTCAAGGCCCTCACACCGATATCTATTGGATGCCTCACAGAAATAACAGGTTCGTTCGATGCTCCGCCGACGATCTCATTCTCTCCTCCAATTGCTGGATCTGAGGTCGACATATCAATCACATTTATTCCCATCGGAGGCATGTCAGAGTTTGAAATTGTCTCTGTCTACCTGCCTGGATTCCCTAGTAAGCGGGAAATTGTAGGAGTTGCGAACCTGGGGGGAAGTACGGGCTCGAGATTCACTGCCTTGTGGACCACCGCATGCCCAGAAAAAACCATCACGTTCGTGCTGGGTCAGGGTGAGAGTGTGCAGCCAGGCGAAACCGTGGAAATAATTGTCTCATCCAGTGCAGGAATCCTTGTTCCAGACGCAGGTATCCGCGAATTCACCTCTTACATCACCATCTCCGTCTATTCAGCTGCTGGGTTGGTGACAGGTTTCCCATTTCAATCGCCCGTGCCAATTGGCGCTTTCGGCCCCGAGGAGTATTTTGGTGCTTGGGTGGACTTTACCCCGAAGGTTGCGGGCGCACCCACTGGCATCAAAATTGATGTAGAGCCACAAATGCTGCTCCGGATCGGCGAGACCATTACGTTGGTCTTGAACGGATTTGGCGGGAATTCAAAAGATTGCATCGTAACTACCTCGGAGCCGCCAGGGACGTTCAGATTGGCAAATTGGACAGCACACGAGTATACGCTGACGCTCACTGTGAACATGCCAGTCTCAGAGCAAGTTCGCGTCACGGTGATAGTTCCGTCGGAGTCGGGAATCCGCATTCCGGACAACGGAGTACTGCGAAATCATGCCTTCGAAATCTCTACCAATGCTGCGTCTGGTGCAGTGTTGCCGTCGAAACTGAAAGACTACAACTATCCTCTAGTTGGTGCTCTATTGTCGCCGTCAGTACAGTATCATGCTACAGGCAGCGATTATGCCCTCGAGGGACTCAGCCTTGGGTTTGTGCCCACGATGCCAATTCTTGCAGGGGAAACTGTATCCTTCCATTTCCCCACGCTAAGGGGCATGGAAAGCCAGCGCTTTTTGTCTTACTGGTTGAAAACTGGGGTCTCCACGTTTAGCTTTGACTCGATCCTGGGATCGCAGGACGCCGCCCCCCAGATTTCAAGGTGGAATTCGTCGGGGGCTGTTGTTGAAATCGCCTTGCCGATGGATCTGAGCGCGGATGAGCGAGCCACTGTCGTGCTGCCGAACTGCCCTGAGTGGCATGTTCCACGCGATGGTCTTCCCGGAAATCTGACGACTGTGACATTTTCTACAAATGCTGCCGCTGGGCCGGTATCACGAACTCGCGTTTCTTCAGCAAATGGGCTGGGAATTTTCCACACCACACCATCGTTACGATTTTGTCAGGACGCTGGGTGCAATGCTAACACCGTGTCCTTCCTAGAAGTTTTGGTCGCATTCGAAATTGACATCGCTTCGCATATCATTATCACTGAACACAACAGGACGGCTACAAAGAATGTGACTGTCGTGGAGAGTTACACATTGCAGTATGAGCATACAGAAGTTGTCAATGTCTCGGTGGTGAACAATATTTCGTACCTCGAGAATCAGACCACGACGGAGAACATCACCGTGGAAGTATGGACTGACGACATTTGTTTTGGTCCCAATATTTCGTATGGACAAAACGTAACTGAAGTGAAGTATACAACTCGAGAAGTCCTGGTCTTCAGACTTGAAAACGGCACCGAACCACAGAACATCACTACAAACAGAACGAAGATATTGTACAGGAACAAGACTGTTGCGGAAAACTTCACAGAGACCGTCAATGTGAGCACGATATACCGCGATACAATCATGATCTCGTTGCCGGGCTTCACTGCGCCGAGTTTTGCAGACCTTGTAGTATCTGAGGAAGTCGGAGCATATCAGCTAAATGCTTCCTGGAACAGTTCGAGTGATGTGTTGCTTCTCTCGATGGATGGCAATTTTGCCAAGCACCAGACACTTCAGATCATGGTGCCGAGTTCTGTCGGTTTCAAGCTGCCCACTGCTGGATTCCCACCACATTTCACTGGAGTCCGCATGCAGGTCGTTACCCAGGAGATTAGCGCAGCTGCACACTGTGAGATTGCGCCGCTCGGCACTTTTAAAGGATCACCTCAGTTGGATTTAGGTTTTCCCAAGGCTGGAGAAATATCAAACTTGACTCTCCGTTTCAAACTTGACGTCGATCTTGTGGAGCGTGATGTGATCACAATACTGCTTCCAGACTTTTTTGGACCTGAGCTGTCTAATCTTGATACGTTGAGAGGGGTAACTGGGCACAAGTTCACAGGATTCTGGACGGGGCTCTGTCCACAGTCAAGCTTGAGTATCGTGCTCAGACAGGGGCAAACAGTGGCTGCAGGTGAACTTGTGGAGCTAGTTGTTCCCACAGACGCGGGGATCCGCGTGCCCGCATCCGGGATCCGCGTGCACAGCCGGGAAATGACAATCTCGACTGAGATGGCCAGAGCCCCTGTTCCCAGTGAAGTGATCTTGACATTCAAGAGTGTTGGCTTCTTTAGCAACACGGTCGTGGACTTCAGCCCGAAGAAGAGTGGGGCAAATATCCAACTTGCTATCTCGTTCAAAGTGCACATGGATCTCGTGAGTGAAGATGTGATTGAAATTGTGCTGCAACACGTGACAGGGGACTCCCGGTCGACATGTTTTACGATATGGTCGAATGTGGGGGATGCGCTTCCTGCTGCTACGTTTTCCGGGTCAACTCTTCGATTGAAGGTCGTGGGCAAAGTGCAAGAATCGCACAACGTGTCAATTGTTGTTCCAGTGTCTGCAGGGCTCCACCTGCCGATGGACGCGCTGCCAATTAACAACCCAGAGAACACAATCAGCGCCACCGTCTCAGCGGGGAATGTCCTGCCTACTGTGGTTGCGTCATCCCCGTCAGTAGGACATGTGCCTGTCAGTGTTGAGTATCACCCGGTGCACGATGATACTAAACATTTCTTCTCAACGCAGTTCAACATGGCGCTGCACAAACATGTGACCCGCCTGTCGAATGAGACAGATCTACTGCCGTTCCGAAGTGTGCACGGTAATTCGAGCCTGGTATTCACGGTCGTTGCGCTGCGAAACTTAACAAAGGGCGAATGGCTGGCTGCTGAGTTGTCAGGCGTCGTTGGCGTCGACGGAGAGTATTTCGACGTGATCTCCGAACCTGCAGGCAAGTATGTCCGTGGCATGCTGAAGGATAATGGGACAGCGATTTGGTTCCAGGCCGGTGCTTCTATCGGAACAAATGAAAGCGTGTCGGTTCGCATGCAGTACCACAGTGGCGAGACAGTTGTGAACAATGCGAGCATTGTGTCTGGATGCAGGAACGTGACGCGCGTGGAGCGCGTCATGATAGGGTTGTACAGCTCTGAACCCATCGTATCTTATGGCATACCTTGCAATGGCAGTGCTGCCAAGGTTTCCGTCAAATTTCTGACCAGCACAGTGCCGGAGAAGCTGGAAGACGAAACGGCCAATCGAACCTATGTAATGCTGTATGTTTTAAGAGCTTCGATGCCAATCTATGTAAATGATACGCTTGATATTCCGGTGCCCCCTTTCGTCCACACAGGGTCCGGGCGAGCGCAGAGGTTGATTGGTGACGGTGTAATAGAGTCTTTGGGGGCCGGTGGAGTGCAGCGCGAACCAGCCTCTCACTTAGCTTGGAGGTGTCGTGCAACGCCGAACGAGACCTATGCAGTCGGTGAAACCCGGAAGTTGCTGGTGGTGAGAAGTGACGTTCCTGCAGGCGATGCAATCGTACTCAAAATTTCGTACCTTTTCAAAGTTCGCCCTCGCGTTGTGGAATTTGTTGATCCTGGTCCAAATGCGACTCAGTGTGAGCCATATATGTTCAACCAAACGGACTGCCTCCACCAAAACATGCTCAAGAACTCCACACTCGAGGAACTCACAAAGTGTCCCTGTATCCCTGCTCAATGCTTTACCGCTCTGTGCAACAACACGAACTACACTGCATTGGTGACGACCCACACATGGATCCAAAACTGCTCGACCCAAGTCATCAACGGCACTAAGTCTATCTTGCCTTGCAATATGTCATTTTCATGCAGAAACTTTTCGTTTTGCCCCGTGCCTGAATTCAATGCGACGGAATCCACACCGCCGATTCCCAAGAATGCATCCATAGCATCGATCCAGTTGTTTGACACTGACCAGCTCTTGGTCAACCGCCTTCTCATGGGCATCGAGCTTAATTTCACCGCGAAGCCTATGATGAACGTGCACAAGGGAGAAACACTGGTAGTCAAATTGCCAGGTTTCAACGGGTTTGAATCGCAGTGCGTGAAGACCTCGTCTCCTGGGGGCGATCTATCTTGGGCGTCTTGGTCTAACACTAGCAAGGAGCTTGTGCTGACAGCGACAGCACAAATGCCACGGGGTTCAGTTGCGTCTGCTAGAATACCGTGGTATTTCGGGATCAGGGTGCCTGATGCCGGCCTAACTCCCAACCAGGCAGACTTGACCGTCGCAACCGATGCAAACGAAGGTGCTATGGTGCCGACAGTGATTGATTCACCGTATTGGCCTGCACGCCCTTTTTACCGTGAAGAGGAGCGGAATGTGACCATCAATTACACAAATGCGACCTTCCTGGGCGCGTCACTTGCTTTCAGCCCACCAATTGCTGGACACGCGACAAACCTGAGCTTCCTACTGAGGATGAACAAACCCCTGGAAAGTTATGAGAGCATCACAGTCTACCTGCCCCATTTTACTGGCGCAAATGTCATTGGCATTGCGACCGTTTTTGGGCCGTCTGGCGACAAATTCAACGCTGGCTGGAGCTTCCGTTGCCCACAGACTTCCTTAACGCTGATCGTGAAGGATGGTGAGCGAGTTGCTCCAAATGAACTTATTGAGCTCCACATCTCATCTGCTGCAGGCATTCGCTTGCCACGCGCAGGAGTACGCGTGAATAGTACGGAATTCACTGTATCAACTGATGCGAGTGCCGGCATACTTTCGGACTTCATTATGGAGTCGCCGAAGCCAGTTGGTGCGTTTGCGAACGTCTCCGTTGATTTCACTCACCCGATGGCTGGAGCCAAGTCGGGCATTGTGATTGACTTCAAGGCCGAGATGGATTTCCGCTCCGGTGAGACCCTTTCATTGAAACTCGAGGGCTTCGGTGGCAAGTCCCGTGATTGCATCGTGACCTCTTCAATGCCCCGAGGAATTTTCGGGTTGGCCCATTGGACTTCAAATAACTTTACTTTGCGCCTGGATATCATGATGGCTGTGGAAGCAGGTCAAGACGTAACGGTGGTAATACCGGCGGAGTCGGAAATTACAATCCCAGACACTGGGCTACGGAGCGATGGCGCATACTTTTACGTATCTACCAACGCCATGAATGGGCCGATTCTGTTGACGCCCGTTGAAGATTATCCGCAGATCGGCTATTTCATATCATCTTCTATTACGCGTGAATCTGTAGATGATGAAAATGCTGTCCAGGGAGTTGTGATAGCACTGACCCCTGGTATGGACATCATACCAGGCGAAACGATTGAAGCCTTCGTGCCTTGGCTGCATTGCAATAACCAATCCTGTGACTTCTCGTCCGAGGTTGCCGTCGGTACGTGGGTGGTCAATGAGCTCAATCAGACGAAGCTTTCTGTTGTGATGAAAGAAAGTGCCAGACGTGGTGAGTCGATGATGATTCACGTTCCAGATGATGTGGGGTTTGTCCTCAACACTGAATGGCCAAACCAACCTGCGCCAACGACTATTTCTACTAATGCTCTGGCAGGGCCAGTCCCTCATACACCAGTGACTTCTCAAATTTCTGTAGGCCCATTCGCATCTCGGCCATTCGTCCGTTTCTTGGATGTTCAACCAAAAGTCCCTGCCGGATTTGAACTGAAATTCACTCACTCGAAAGCATTGGACGCGAGCTCTGTGCTGCTTCTGAGAATGCCGCATTTCAAACTGAATTCTCGGAATGTGACAACCACAACGGGTGTTGAATGCAACTCCACTGTTTTGAATGCCACAGCGAACACTAGCAGTTGCACACCGATTAACGCTACCTCTGGAAAATTTAGTGTTGACTTAAAATATCGAAAGTGCAACCTCACAGCAGCCCCAGATTGTATCCCTGTGGTGCTAGTTGTTCTGACGCTTCGCAATGGATCCACTATTTCGGACATGGAGTACGTCACTATTACTGTAAACCAGTCGGAAGGCGTACTGCTTCCGGACGGTGGAATCGGCAGGTACGGGTCTGGCTCAGGCATTAGCCTTGCATCATTGAATAGCACGGGCGCTGACAACAAGCGTGTCGCATGCGAAGTCGAAGCTGTCGGTTCCTTCTTGAACACTTCGGCAATCACATTCAGTCCGCCACAAGCCAGTAGTCTAGCAAATCTGACGATCAATTTTTCTACCAGTATGGGGTTGAAGGCGTATGATTCTGTCCATGTTCTGTTTCCGGATTTTGGATCGTTTGCTGACATTCGATTCTTCTACTTCGTTGGGACTATCTTCCGGACGAATTCCTCCCTTGGAAATTGCACCAACGGGATGCTGCTCGCCACGGGCGAGCCTGCGTGCCAAGCGAATTCCGCAAACGTGCAGGTGACTTGGATTTCGGGATGTCCGGGGCGTGTGCCCAGATTTATCGTCACAGTGCTGGGTGGTGAAGAGTCTGCAATCCCTGCCGGCGCGGGCGTAACGATCAAGCTGGAGAGCCCTGGCATCAAGATTCCTTTGGCAGGCTTGCGGGCTGAACATCCGTTCGTTATTACCACTGACTCGTCTTCGCAAACAGGGCCGGCTGTCGGTCTTCTTGAATTCAACAGTATTGGCTCATTGTCAGACACCATGCAACTTTCGTTTTTGGACTTGCGCGCCCAGCTGCCGACAAGCTTGATGATGACGTTCACAGTTGAGATGGAGCTTGAGCCGGGAGATACCCTTGGTCTCCAACTTAATGGCTTTTCCAATTCGACCACGCTGTTGTCATGCATTCCTATTGTGTCAGAGATCATTACTACAGCCGTACCAGACAGACAGTGGTATACATATGCACCATTTTTGAGAGCGACGTGGCTGCCGGAAATCAGTGTCTTGAAGTTACATGTTGCTCAACCCATCAAGAGGAAGCAGACCATAGAAGTCATTGTACCTGGCTCAGTTGGCCTAGCTTTGCCTCTGAATGGCGTCAACAATCAGAGCGACGAGTTCTTTGTGAACGCCACAGCTGCCGCCGGACCAATGCAATTCACTCGCTTTGCCCCCACGCATTCAATTGGATCGTTTGGAGATTCTACTAGCTTGAAATTTTCATGCCCGCATGACGCGAACGATCCGAATCGAATGCTTATCCTGGCGTTTTCGTACAGTCTCGCATTGCAGGTTGGTGATTCTGTGCAATTTTATCTTCCAGGGTTTGCATTTGGTAATTTTTCCAACCATTCAGCTGCAACGACCCAAGACCAGCACTCGGAAGTCGCGGGTAATTTGGCGTGGGACAAGACCGAGAACATATTGAGCCTTGTAATGAGTCGTCCGCTGCTTGCGAACACCCCTGTGTCCATCTCAATTGACGATTATCACATTTTCAAGCACCCGGTGGTTGGCAACTCTTCAGAGTTGATGATTTCATCCAGTGCGGTCGCTGGGTCGGCACCTCGATCGCCCCTATTCACCACACAGCACTGTGGTGGCCTGTATATGATGACGCCACTTATTTCCTACAGCTTGCCACAAGCAGATTCGGTATCAGAAATTTCGATTGCGATCAAGATCGATGGGGATCTTCAACCGGGCGACACCATTCTCGTAGACCTGGGTAATTTTACTGCTGCTGCGAACAAGTCGATAGACGCGGAGTTGAGTGTTCACAATGTCACATCGCATATCATTGATGGATCTATTCGAGTTGAAGATAGCGCAGTGTCCATTTTGTTGGATGTTGTCAACGGCAGCAATATGACCGCGGGTGAGCTTTTTAGTGTTCGAATCCCCAGCACTTCTGGTATTCGCTTGCCTTCTGAGGGCATCACCGCAGGTTCGTCAGCAATCAGGATTACAATCACAAGGACTCGGGTGACAGCGTTTGAGAAGGAGGGGGACAACACCACATCAATCGAAACCTACAGCAACAGGTCGGTGGAGTCGATCTTCTGCGACTCTCAGAATGTTGGGTCGTTCAGCGATTCGACACATCTCCGCTTTTCTCCAGCCAGGGCGGGCGTGGTTTCAAACGTAACCATCTCGTTTGCTGCAAATCTTGAAATGCGACCATTCGACAGTGTTCTTGTGACGTTGCCCGACTTTGAGGTGTCCCCCTCCGGAGCATCGCCGTGTTCGACAGCGACCCACGGCTGTTCTGAAATCGCATTGGAACAGAATGTGCTCTTCCGGGAGGCGCCTACAAATGCTGTTATGCGTCTCATGACTCATTCGGGAGTTGCTTTGCTTGCTCATTGGACACGGGAGTGTAGGAAGACATCGCTGACCTTGTTCGTGGACAAGAATCAAAGTATTCCAGCGCATGAAACTGTGGATGTAACGATACCTGAAGCATTCGGGTTGCGCATTCCCTCACATGGAATTCCAGCTGCTGGATCCGGAATCACCATCAGCGCGCGATTGCAAAACGTGCGCGTCGTGGCTGCTCCTTTTGGTCACCTGCAACTCATTGGCTCCATAGTGTCTAGCGCACTACAATATGATCCGCCGAAGGCTGGCACGATGGCCAAAATTTCGATTCGAATGACACTGCGCATGGATTTGCACAACAATGACATGCTCGTACTGTCGCTGCCCGACTTTCAAGGACCCACCGGCAACTTCACAGCTTATTTCGTCGGCGGATCTGACACCACGGTCCTGCATGGGGCATCGTGGGCGAACACATCGCAGACACTTACGTTGACGGTTCCGCTTTTCATCTCGGGTTTCACGCCCTTTATGGCCTTTTTGCCATCAACAAACAGTATCCTTTTGCCGGTCAAGGGTGTGAAAGAAAACCAGACTTCCCTGGATGTTGCTATCCATGCCGTGGCCGGGCCGGTGCCCAACACATCAATCCAGTCTAGTCCTGCGGTTGGTTCCTTCACCAATTCGACGAAACTGGTATTTGATCAAGGTGGGAAAGCAAATGAGATCACGAGATTCAATCTGTCGTTCACATCCGAGATGGACATCCTTGAGAATGAAACATTGACGCTGACGCTCCCTCACTTTACCAACGTGGCAGGTTGGAATACCACACGTTGCGAGCAGGATTGTTCTCCATCATTCACGCTCTTTCGGTCTTTGTCGTGGCAGCCTGAGGACGATCAGTTGGTCGTGACGTTGAATCGTGATGTCAAGGCGGGCGAAGAGGTACTCGCCTCCTTCGGGCACGACGTCGGCATTGCGCTACCGTACAAGGGCGTCCGAGTGAATCAAGCGACAGTTACAATCGGCTCAAATGCCCGCGATGGGCCGGTCTTGCCTACCTCGATCCTTTCGACCCAACCAGTAGGCTCGTTCACGGATTCTACGGCATTGTCGTACAGCCCCGGCCGGGCAGGAAAAATTTCCAATGTCACCATCTCCATGCGTGCCGAGATGGCCTTCTCGCCCGGCGACACCGTGCATGTTCTCCTGGAAAATTTCACAGGTTCTACGAATGTTGATGTTTCCGTCTTCACGTCCCCGCCAGACATTCTCGATGCAGTCATGTGGAACGAAAGCACTCAAATTTTGACGATGCCTCTCAAGACCAATGTCAGCCGCCTAACGCAGATCAAGATCCTGGTGCTTGAAAGTGCCGGAATTTCCCTTCCAGAACGTGGCATCCGACATGATTCAACTGGCCAGCAGATCAAAACAGACGCCGTGCGGGGCCCTGTTCCATGGACCCTATTTGCATATTCTCCGCCAGTTGGGGCATTCTTGAATACATCGCTTTTGACTTTCGGCGAGGCTCCTGTCGCTGGAGAGCCAGCCAACCTGACATTCAGTGTGCGACCTGTTATGCCTCTGCTTGCCGGCGAATCCGTGGTATTGCACTTGCCCGACTTTGTGGGATCCGGCGTTGTGTACGAGAAGCCGATGACTGGAAGCATTTTCAGCGCTGCCCAGTGGAATGCGACGCAACCGATACCCGTAGTAAATGCTTCTGACATCCCGATGCGGATTCCGACCCTGACGATGGTTCTCGCAAATTCTACGCAAGCAGGGGAATACGTGGAGTTCACGCTCCCAGCTGTGTTTGGGTTGCGATTGCCGGTTGATGGTGTCCGAATGAACCAAACTTCCCTGGAGGTGAGCACTGAAGCTTCACTCGGCCCTGTTCTGCCAACGTCCATCGTTGTCACACAGCCGGTTGGTTCTTTCACAGACACCGCATCAATGCGGTTTGAGCCTGGGAGAGCTGGGATGCTGACAAATATTTCAATTAGCTTTGTTCCTCAAATGCGCTTGACTTTTGGCGACATGCTATCTTTTTATCTGCCTGGCTTTCAGGGAAGCACGGATGTAGTAGTCGGAAATGAAAGTGTGTACGACGGAAATCGCACCTTGGCTTGTGAGCCGCAGGGGCTCTGTACGGTAGGCAATTGGTATGTGAACAAGGGCCAGCTCACAGTAGCAGTAACGATGGAGCTTGAACCAGATCAAAATATTTCTATCAAAATAGGAGAGGCATTCAATATTAGCCTTCCCGACGTAGGTGTGCGTCTGGATCAAGCGACTATACAGATCGAGGCCAATGCTTACTTCGGACGAGTTTTGCCACGTGCGTTCAGCCGTGTTCAAGCTGTGGGATCGTTCACGAAGTCTACATCTTTAAGGTTTGATCCTCCTCAGGCCGACGCGGCTTGCGACATTATTCTCACGTTCACTGCTGAGATGAAGATCATGCGCAATGAAGAATTGGTGCTGGACATGCCTGGATTTTTAGGTGATGCATTCCGCAATTTCTCAATGTCCAGTGAAAAGTTCAACCTTGTGTCATGGAGCGGCACTGACACTCACAAACTTACGCTGACGGTAGAAAACGATATTACACCCGGATACGAGACAAGGGTCGTCGTGCCGCGTGCAGCAGGCGTACGGGTTCCCTTTAATGGAACTCGTGCCAATGATCCGAGGATGAAATTGTCCACTCAAGCATACTACGGCCCCGTCCCTCCCACCTCAATTACACGATCTCCCTCCATTGGTTCAATGCTAGCAACTCCAAAATTGTCTTTCAGTGACGTGAAGGCAGATGGAACTGCGCGAATGAGTTTAACTTTGAGGCCGAACATGGACATCTTTGGTGCGGGTACTATTACGCTGAATCTGCCCGGCTTCCGAGGCCAGTATTCGGATTGTTTGGAGCCTGATGACACGTCTGTCATCAGTGTAGCGACCTGGAACAGTCCAAGGCTGGTCCTTACTCTTGCTCGTGCCATTGTTAGCAATGAGTCTGTTGAAATTATTTTTCCAACGAGCTCGGGATTGCGGCTACCATTCAATGGGATTCGTGAGGACGAGCCTACTTTCACGATCGAGACAAACTCGAGTCTGAGTCCGCTCATCGCAACGCGCATAGCCTCCACTCAAGCGATTGGCTCAGTCGCATTTGAAGGTACGTCAGGAGCTTTCGAAAAACGATTCAACGACACGGCATTTCAACTTGCGAGATCCGCCTCCCTATCAAGGGAAGCGTATCGCACCAACACACTGAAGGTTTCATTTGATGGAGCGGGTTTGGCGTCAGAGCAGATTTTCATTCAGCATTACGATGGTGTGGAGCGAACTGTAACCCTTTCGCAGCGATTCAAAACAGTGAGAATAGCTGCCAGAGGGCCCCCAGTAAACACAGCCTTCGCGAATGCATTGGGCGTGTATACCCCTGCTCATGCTGCTGGCCAATTGCCCCTGTACAACCTGACCGGGGGGGACTACTTCATGTACAACGTGTCAGGTTACGGTGACGGATGCGACCATGCCTGGGCTGTATCTCAACGGCCATTGATAGCACGCAGTGCCGTCAACTACACTCAATGGCTCTTCTGGGTGTGTACCAGCGCAGCGAGCCCCTTGCAGATCGACTCGGACGCATCATGGTATTTTATTAATGGTACTATTCTCTCAGAGCTATCGGACATTACAGTTCTTTCACCCTTCTCTGAGGATGTTAGATATGAAATCATCCCGCGCCCAGAGCCTAGCCTTTCATATTGGATTCCCGAAGGCAAAAACGCCGAAAGAATTACTTTCCAGTTTGTTCCGCATATGCCTTTGCAAAAAGGTGATACCTTTACCTTGAAGTTGCCTGGGTTCAAGTATTGTAAACGCCGATGCCGGATTGTTTCAATTTTGCCAGATGGTGAATTCGACACCTACCTTCGCTTCTCTGAGACCACAGAAACAAAAGCCAAGTGGAACGCGGCAGAGTCTCTTATGGTCATTGAGATCACGGGCAGCATCAAAGCATTCGAGCTGCTGAAGATCGAAATCCAAAGCGCGAATGACCAGGGGCGTGCGTTGTGGACTCCGGATTTTATTTTGGAAAATGATCCTAGCCTGCAGTTCAAGATCGAGGCATCTGCAGGAAGCGTGCCCTTCACGGCAATTGGTATTTCTCCTGCGCAAGGTTTCTTCGCAACGAGGCCAAGCGTCGATTTTGATCCTCCGATTGCGGGACAATTAGCCAACATCACGGTCAAGTTCAGCGTTCTTTATAGCAGGGATTCAGAAGACTCGAGAAACATCATGAACCTACACCTCACAGGATTTTCTGGGCCAGAAAAGTTCTTGGTGGTCCCTGGGGTAGCAGAATTTACCTGCACACCTGGGGACACAGGCGTGAGGGTACAAATTTTGTTGCTGCGCACTGTTGGCATTCGGGAGATGGTAGAAATTGTGATTCCAATGTCAATGGGTATTCGGCTGCCTGCTGAAGGAGTTGCAGAGGGTGCAAATGGAATCACGCTTGAATCAGAGGGATTTCCGGCGGCGGTCAATGCCACAATATTTGGTGCCCTTTCTGCCGGAGAAATGTCGTTCAGCCCAGCTCTTTCTGGCGAGCCGGTGAATCTGACGTTTTCGCTGATGTCCAGCGCTGCCGTGCGCGCTAATGAGAGTATCTACTTGCGATTACCGCTTTTCAAACGAGGTGCATACAATGTACCGGAAGTGAGTGGTGAATTGTCGGGTTTGGCTGGTCCCAATGCTTCCCTCTTCAATGTCTTTTGGTCTTCCGAAGACACGATCCTTGAATTCCGTGTTCGGTGTGGAAAGATTATTTCTGCGTTCCAACGTGTGGAGGTGACATTGCTCCAGACTGCCGATCTTCACTCTCCGCAAGATGGCATTCGATTGAGCCCCGAGCTACATGGCATCAGCATGGCAACAAACGCCGTGGATGGACCGACAAGGCACGTGCCGGTGGAGTCCGTAATGCCCATAGGGTTTCTTTATGAGTCCATGCTTACTTTTTCGAACCTGGAGGCAGGCAAGTCGACGTCATTGACTATCCGATTTGTTCCAAAGATGCAAATTGCGCCACAAGATCGAATCACCTTGCATTTGCCAGGATTTGCGAGCGCTCAGGATGTGCCTATATTTAAGGTTCCAAGGGCGTGTGGAGCAGATGAAAGGGACTGTACATACCCCGCGGGGTCTTGGGTGCGCGACACGTATGTCTTAACGATAACGTTCGAGAGCTTTGTCCCGCGAGACACGCCAATGCTTCTGATCATTCCCGCTCACGTTGGACTCAAAGTCCCCACGATCGGTAATCGGGAGGACGATCCCAACCTCTTGATCGGCATAGAAGCAGCTGCTGGAAACGCGGCGCTGAGTCCGATCCTGGAATCGCCGCCCATCGGTGCTTTCAATGGCACATATGTCAAATTCAGCGAGCGGGTTGCAGGCGCAGTAACCTCAATTACAATCGGCTTTACTCCATACATGAAAATTTACAAGATGACCCTATTGTACTTCAAGCTACCAGGTTTCAGCACCGGCACTGCGGCAGAGTTTACGGTGGACTATCCGAAGTTTTCCTCTGTTTCTTGGAACCCTCGCGAGAATACATTGACTGCAGCAGTGTTTCGGGCGATTGAAGCAAATGAGCGAGTTGAGTTTTCTGTGCCCTCCGCGCTCGGTATCCGGATCCCATCGCGCGGCATTCGGCTGGATCCCGTGGCAGGGGAGACGTTCCGCATCAAGACGAGTGATATGAAAGCATGGGGCCAAATTCAAAGGTGGCAAGCTATTGGATCATTCACGAACACGACTACCATCAAGGTTGATCCGCCGACAGGCGGCGCTGCAGTGCGCCTTAGCATTTCGTTCACGCCGCAGATGATGTTTGAAGTCAATGATACCATCAATGTCTCGCTACCTGGCTATACGGGCCCGGATTTTGATTACCTTGCTGATCGGAATACTTCTCGCATTCCATGTGTATCCGCAAGCTTGCATGGTCTTGTCAAGCGTGTCACCTTCGCAGGGCCGCGAGTGTATAAGAAGACAGTTGAGGTCATTGAAACTCGCAATGTGACCGAGCCAAGGAACGTAACTTTCCTAGAAAATGTTACTACCAGTGTCATCTGCCCGAGCAATAACACATTCAGGTACAATGTCACGGTGAGGAAAAATGTCACCCGTGAACAGAGCGTGCTTGTGACCCGGTCCGAAACGCACACTTTGTTCACTGGCCAGAGAAATGAGATCACGAATTGCGAGTACGAGGAGTTTGAGTTGCAGAATGTAACAAGAGAAGAAGACGTGATCGAGACAAGAAACGCTCTTAGGACATTTTTCGTGACCGAGCTAGCCAATATCACTCGTGTTCTTAACGTGACAGAGGAGAGGAATTTCACCCGGAATGAAACTGTCATTGTTCGGGATGATATAGCACGCCTGCGAATTGAGTTCGGAAGGGTAGTGCTCGAGAAGAAAGCATTGAACATCCAGCTTATGCCGGAGTGTGGAATAGTGTCTCCTCAACTTGGACAGCGCCGATACGAGCCTGAACTAACAATCGAGACGGGCACGCGTCAAGGCCCTGTTTTAAAGATTCCGTTTACTTCTGTCCAACCATTCGCAGCCTATACGAGGTTTCCCACAATCTCTTACTTGCCAACTGCTGCCGGTATGCAAGCTGCAATCACTTCTACATTTGTCATTTCTATGGAGATGCAGCCGCGTGATACTATTAACCTCCACCTCCCGACGTTTACGCCGCTTTTCAGCATGGAATTGAGTGATGGCGCTGTTTTGCATTACTCGACAGCGGAAGGGACCGCCAATTTGACGTCTGCGGTGCGTTGGGATCCGGGCCCGGCACTGTTGCGTGTGACAGTGCCTTCCTTGGTTCCAGCATTCGCCAACGTCACCCTGGTGATTTCTGCGGATTTTGGCGTCAGACTGCCATCGCGAGGTCTGATTGAAGATCACCCACGCGTTGCCCTCGAAGTGCTGGCGAAGGCGGGGCCGATTTTGCCGACTGTCTTTAGCCCATCACCAGGGTTTCCATCCATGCTTGATGATGTTAAACTGAATTATTCTGGCTACAGCGCCGGTACGTTTGGTACAATCGAAAGCCTCGATCTTCAATTTTTGATTACGTCTGCCCTGCAGATTGGTGACTCCCTGTCCTTGACTCTACCGAATTTCAACCTGGTACGTGGAACTGTTGTCGTGTTGCCAGACAACACCTCAAAAGTCTACGGTATGTTCAAGGGCGATTCTTCCGTTACTGCATATCGAAATGAGACTGTTGTTGCTAATGTCACCTTCAATCGAGCTGTCACCCAGACCATTTCGGTCACAGAAGAAAAGAACGTTTCAGAGATTCAGAATTTTACCATCACCAGTAGAGTTATGGACACTTCTCTAGTAGCTGGCGAGACGTATATGAAAAATCATTGCACGTACGAGGAGGTGGAGCATCGACAAGTTTGGGTAATTAAGAACGTCACTGAGGACAGAGAGATCACATTCAACCAAGTTGCCTGGGAAATGCGAACGGTCACACGTTTGGCGGAGACGTCTGCTGAGTTTGATGTCACTTTCGACGATGAGCAAGACACACTGCTCATCCGAGCCTCAGATTTGATTCCGGCCCATTCCTTCATGACCGTGATTGTGCACCTGAACCAATCACTGCAGCTTCCTGTACAAGGCATCCCGGCCAATTCCGATGGGATCAAGATTGCACCGACATTGCACGGGCTAGTGTTTGACCCTCTGCCGGTGTCAACCTCTCCAGAGGAGCGTGCCCTGATCAACGCGACTCTCCTCTTCCCTGAGGCTATGGCTAATCAAAGCACTGAGATCGTGTTGGAGTTCGACTCGAGGGCTCCGTATTTGTACGTGAGCGTGCAGTTGCCAGGATTCACAGGGGTGGCGAATGACAACATTACAGGCGTCACGTCGGATCCTGGTGGAATTGCGTCAGCTAGTTGGGTGGGCGCGACGGAAAGTTTAAAGCTCACCGCAAATTCTCTTGTCGCACCCAACACGCGAATCAAGGTGACCATTCCGTCGACAGCCGGCATCAAGACACCGCCTTACGGCGTCTCTTTCGACAATGCGGAATTCACAATTGCATCGGGATCGACAATGGACCAGGTGTCAGCCATGCCCACAATAAACGTGCTCTCGTGGAATGCGGTCGGAGCGTTTTGGGATACTCAGGTCCGATACTCTCCTCCGAAACCCCAGCAGCCTGTTGATGTGATCTTGCAATTTACTCCCACGATGAGACTGCGGGCAGGTAATTTGGTGACAGTGTCTTTCCACCACGTCCTAAACGACAAGTGTAACAAAGACGGCTCGTTGACACCAAACGTTGTGACGTCTCCAGTGGACTCGTTGTTCAGCGCTCTTCTTGTGTGGCTTCCAGATACGCGGCTCCCCTCTGGCGGTAGATGTGAGGTAGAAATGACAGTCTTAAGGGACATTGATCCGTATACGCCAGTGACCGTGACTGTGCCCAAGAGTATCAATCCCGTTCAGGGTATACAATTCGCAAGTGTATCCGCAGACCATCGGAACATTACAATACGAACCGCAAGCACGTCAGCGGAGCCAGTCTTACCCACTCCTGTTCTCCGTTCTTTTGGCATGCGTGCAGAGGGCGATGGGCAATTTACGCATATTTCGCTTGATTACCAGCCCCGCATTGCTGCCGAGTCAGTGACCCTCTCGATTCAGATGAGTCCTTTTATGACGCTGCTCCCTGACGACAGACTAGAATTCAATCTGCCGGAGTTTTATGGTAACTCTCGGTGTGTTTGCCCCTTTGGATCAGATTCCTGTGCCGCGTGCCAAGCTTCATCAAATTCATTTCAATCCGCATCGGCGTGTAAGAGTTGGATTGATCTTGGAAATGTGTGCAACCTGGCGCCCTTCGCGTTGGCCGTGTTTAACAAGGCCACCTCTCGCTTGACGCTCATCGTAGGATCTGAGATCCCTGGAGACAGTCAAATTGATGTGGTGGTGCCATCAACAGTGGGTGTTCGGCTGCCTGCACTGGGGGTGTTGAAGAAGAACATCATGCTGACAACAGATGCGCAGGCTGGGAGCATCCACGCTCCTGGTCAGACAGTTGAGAACTTGCCGTATGTTGGATCGTTTGGGTCCTCCACTGGCCTGACTTATTCGCCAGTCAGTGCTGGCTCGGCGTCGCAGATCACGCTTAAGTTTGCTGCTGAGATGACGATCAAGGGCGGCGATGTAGTATCAGTCTTCCTGCCCAGCTTCATCCGTGACAGTGCGCCAGGGGCGCGCACGAACTTCACCGTCTCGTCCGATCCTGAATGTTTCCAAGAAGCTTCATGGGATGCAAGCACATACTACCTAGTTTTGAGTGCTCATCCTGTGGGTTGCAATCAGTCCTTGACCCGGTGTTCTACGTGTGGAGCCGTCTCGGTGCAAGTGGTCGTTCCTACACAGGCTGGGTTCAAGCTGCCGCTCCTGGGCCATCCTGAAAATGATCCCCGCTTATTGATCAGCTCGGACGCCTCTGCTGGACCAGTCCTGCCCGTGAGTATAGTTTCTTCGCCCGCAATTGCTTCTGTGGTTGAAACGCAAATACTGTACGGCGATGCTGTTGCTGCTCTGCGGTCCACCAGCATTACGATTTTCTTCACGCCAACTCTCGGATTGATCCCTAGAGACAGAGTGGAAGTAGTATTGAAGGGGTTCCTTGCAGATTATGAAGGCTCTCTCGAGATCACGAACACTTACTTCACGAGGATCTCGTGGCGCGTGACCTCGGAGGGGGTCGCCCTGGAATTTTCGCCTTTCCGCTCGACGCCCCCAGGCTTGCGCTTGAACATTTCTCTCCCATCGGAGGCTGGCGTGCGCATTCCACCGAATGGCGTGCGTGAAGACTCGGCCAGCTTGACAATATCGGTGTATCCTGCCGTTACAGTTCCCGTTCCGATCATGCAAAGCCCGGAAGTGGATTCAGTTCTCGCAAACAAGACCTTGCTCTTCACCGGTGGTGCTGCAGGAGAGCCTACAGCGATCCTTCTCTCTTTCCGGACTGACATCGACCTTGCTGAAGGCGAGGTGATAGAACTTACGCTGCCTCGCTTCACAAAGTCCGATACGTCTTGTCTTGACGTCGTATATACTACGATTCCCACGAATCTGTTTAGTGTGGCAGAATGGATCGAAGACAAACAAAGCCTGCTCTTTGGATTGGCGCATGATGTATCGTCGGGCACGTCGGTGTCAATCACGGTGGCACGCAGTGCAGGATTCGAGTTACCATCAGATGGCGTCAAAACTGTAGACGAATTTATCTTGGCAACAGATGCTGCACGTGCCCCAATGGCTGGCGCTCCAATCTTAAACTTCAACACGATCGGCTTGATCACAGACACGTCCTTGACGTATTCGTCCTGCTGCTTGGATGTCATCAGGTTCACGCCAGGCATGCCGATTTCACCGAACGGGATCGTCACTGTCATTCTCCCTGGATTTGGGCAGAACCTGACAAATACCACGGTCTCGCTTGTTGATCACGGAGTTGAGTATCTCTCCAGTGTAATCAATGTTTCTGAAGGCGGTACACGACTAACTTTCACAGTCATTTCTCAGATTCCTGCCGACACTGTTATTTCTATCAGGATGGGTAATTGTCCGATTTTGCTTCCAAGCATGGGAATTGATGCAAACAGTTCCGCCCTGACTGTGTCAATTGAGTCGCATGCAGGCTCTGTGGCAGCAACTCCCTTCCGCGTCTCGCCTGGTTCTGGGTTCTTCAGGATCAAGCCACGCTTGAGCTTTAACCCTCAACGCGCAGGATTCCCAGTCGCAACGACAATTACTTTCATCCCTGCCGTGGCATTGGGCGCTTCCTCGACGCTCGAAATAGTGTTGCCGGGTTTCAATGCAACCGCTGGAGTCTTCCGCCTTTTATCTCCTTCAGATGCAGATGTAGTCACAGTCACGGTGGACCGTGGGCAATACGCAGATAGTATGGTCAAGACGACCCTTGCGTTCGTTCTTGGCCAGGCAGTACCTGCGGACAACAGAGTCACGCTAATGATGCGCTCAAATATGAGCCTGATTCTGCCTTCGTATGGTATTGATCTCACCACACAAATTGTCGCTCGCCTTGTCGACGGCCAGGAGACTCGGACAGTGCAGGCAACGTTCCCGGTGGTAAGTGGGATGAGTGAGCCTGCGCGGCTTGCTTTTAATCCAATGGTTCCGGGACAGCCTGCGCAAATCAGCCTGCGCTGGGCGTTCAGTTTTGACATGAAGGCGCACCAGACTGTCTTTGTGAGGCTTCCTGACTTCGAAGGTCCTCTCGGTGAGGAAGTTCCAATCGCAGGGAGTTCATCAGTGAAGTTCAACGCCATATTGTCTGCCAGTTGTGGTCCCACAGTGCTCATGCTTATGATCAAACGGGGCGCTAGTATCAGGGCGCATGAAGCACTTGAGATAATCGTGCCTGTGGATGCGGGAATCTCTCTCCCGGCAAGGGGATTAAGACGCAATGCAGCGGGATCGTCGTCTAGTCGTCGATTGTTGGCTGTAGCAGCGGGCGTCGGGATCTTCACTGATTCGCTGCCAGGGATTACCGATGAGGATTCTCAACCAATGAGTGATTATACTGGTGTAGGTTCTTTCGAGGGCACAGATCATTTGACTTTCATCCACTTTTTGCACATGACTGGCAAGCCTCCTGTTGCCCCAGGCGCCAAGACCGGGCTCCGCCTGTCCTTCATCCCTGTTATGGACTTGGCAAGTGGCGATCGCATCGTACTCAAGCTTCCAGGGCTGATTTCTACTGAAACATCCATCACTGCAGGAGGAGCTCCTGCAGTTGCAGCTTGGCAAGCGCCGCATTTATCGGTAACCTTCACTGGAGCGGTGAATGCTGGATCTGCGGTGTCAATTGATCTCGGAATACCGCAAGATTTGATGGACGACGGCGTTTTTGTGCTCCCACAGAGTGGGGTCCGGAAAAATCATGCTGCATTTTCACTGCGCGTAAGTGCCACAGATGGAAACATCGGGGAAACTGCCATTTCCCAAGTTCAAGCTGTCGGAGCGTTCTCGCAATCGAAGCTGTCCTTCGAGATTCCGAAGGCTGCGACCGTGACAGGACTGTATGTGAACTTCACTGCCATGATGCCTTTGCGGCAAAATGAAATTGTGTCGCTTTCTCTGCCTGCATTCTACGGCGACTTCGCAACCAACGTACACATACGTTGGAATCAGTTCAGCGCCCGGGCATCGTGGTCTTTGCATCAAAGCCGACTCCAGATGACAGTGCCCGTACATGTAGATGCCAATGCGATGAATTCCGTCTTCATTTCGACAACTAAAGCCCAAATAACCATACCGAAGGTAGGATTGAACATGAACCAGCCAGATCTCAAAATTTCTACGGACGCCTCTCTCGGTCCAGTGCCAGGCGTCTCGATTCAGGAAATCCCAGCGATTGGCTCGTTCATGGAGTCAACGTCGCTTATTTTTGATTCACCGCGTGCCTCCGGTCTCTCGAACTTAAATTTGTCTTTTGTCCCGCAGATGACACTCGCAGTTGGCGGAAAAATCACGGTGTCGCTGCCGGAATTCGCCGTCGACAACAATGATATTGCACTGGCAGAATCAAGCCTGAGCGCAGTAGTTGCTCAGCAGGGCTCAACCGTGCATCTTATCTTTACTGTTCTCTCTATCATTACAGAGGGCAGCACTGTGAAGGTGGCTGTGCCTGCAATCAGGTTGCCCTTCAAAGGTGTGCGACTGAACCAGGAAACACTTACAATCGCGACTGACGCTGAGGATGGTCCTGTGATTCCAACATCGATCGTATCGACCCAAGCTGTTGGATCTTTCTCCAATACGACGTCCTTGACTTTCCAGCCTGGATTGGCTGGGGAGGCGTCCAATATGACGCTCTCCTTTATCGCGGAGATGGATTTGCAGGCAGAAAACACAGTTTGGGTGTATCTTGCACAGTTCACGGGAAGCTCAGTTCAAAACATGTCGGTGGCATCCACGCCGGAAGGCATTGTTGGTCGTGGTGCCTGGAACGTGAGTGAACAAATTTTGGAGCTCCCTTTCGTAGGCACCGTCACAGCAGGCACCACGGTGTCGATCACGATAGCAGCTTCATACGGCATCACTGCGCCTGTGGAAGGGATTCGGTATGCGACTGAGGAACTGCTTATCAAAACAGATGCAGCACTTGGCCCTGTTCCATGGACGCCGATCGTATCGCCTGCCCCCATGGGTGCATTCCAGGCCGAGTCGACCATTGTCTACAACCCTCAAGTAGCTGGTGTTCAAGTCAACGTGACGATTACATTTACACCCTTGATGGAAATTGGTGTATCTGAGATGGTGCAGATCAAACTGCCTTCCTTCACGCGCGGGCATGGAAATCTCGCAAGTCCAGGTTTCGCATCCCTGACATTCGAAGACGGGTCTTTGAATATGTACACAATGTCGCTGATCCCACCCGGTGTGGAATTTAGCTTCACAATATCTGGTTTGAAGACGCCAGCTGCGGGAATTGCCTCCGAGTCTAAGGAATTGCAGATCCAGATTTTGGCAATGAAGGGAGTCCTGCCGTGGACGCCCATGAAGTCAACTGCCTTGGGAGCCTTCAGGCTGTCGTCGTTGACGTTCACCAACCCGGTGCATGGAGCAGTTACTGCTTTGAAATTGGCGTTTCAAACAACTACGACCATTTATCCGTACGAAACTATCAACATTAGCCTTCCCCGGTTCACGGGTATTACCGTGGAAAATTTGGATTATGAGCTGTCTTCAACTGGTGAGTGTTTGATTGGTGGCTCAGGAAACACGTCGCAAATTGCAATTCATTGGCTTTCTACATACATGGTTCGAGGGACGACAAATGAGACCGAGTACTTTGCGCTTCCATACGGACCAATGCTGCGAATCGATTTCAAGAATTGCACCATGCCGCCGAACTCATTCTTCAACATCACAATCAATGAAACTGTCGGCTACGTTGATGAGAACGCTGTTGCTGCATGGAATCCGGGTGCTGCAGTTGGAATCGGTATTCCAATCGACGGCGTGCGGCAGGAAGACGTGACGCTCGATAAAAATGGCATTACGCCCATCACGTCCGCAGAATTTCATGTGCTCACCAGAGTGGGTTACTTTTCGATCTCTGAACTTCGCTTCAGCAATGCTCGCGCGGGGGCCGGTACAAATGTCATCCTGAATCTGAAGGCTGCCATGAAGCTGGTCGCTGGCGATCGCATTGACATAGTCTTGCCTGATTTTAGTGGCCCGTCGACCGAAAGCCTGGCCGTATCAATTACTGCTGGTCCTCTCTCATCTTGGAGTGATGGCATGTGGAACAATGCATCTTCGACTTTGTCATTGAGCCTGGCAGATCTGGTGCCAGCAGATACAGCAGTTGCGCTCACTATCGATGCAGAGAACTTTATGAAGATTCCGGTTCGGGGCGTTAGACCTAATCAAGCCGACGTTTTAATCAGCACCAATGCAACTTGGGGCCCAATCCTTCCTGAAGCGGTGAAATATGTGCAGCCAGTGGGGGCTGTCTTGATGTCGAACTTGACCTGGCTTACTACTGCACGCGCAAGCGAAGCTACCTCGTTGACGCTGGTATTCGAAGCTGAAATGAAGATAGACGTCGGGGAAACGATCACTCTACAGCTTCCTGGGTTCACCATGAGCAGTGCTTACAGTCATTTGCTCAATATCTCAAACTGTCCACAGTTGTCTCCCGAGAACAACACAGTGTGGGAGGCTGCAACCAGCACGTTGGTGTTCACAATCGGCTGTCAGATCAATCCGAAAACGATTGTGAGCCTCCACTTGCCATCGTCAGTCGGTCTTTTCCTCCCTCATCGCGGGTTGCGGGCAAGTTCCACTGAGCTCGCGCTCTCTATTCAAGCGGCAGATGGGCCTCTGCCTCGTACTCCGTTCACAAGATTGCAGGGTGTTGGTTTCATGCGCTTGGCTGTAACGTTCTTGCATCCCGTTGTAAATCTGCCAACCGCTTTCGAGGCCACGTTTACGTCTGAAATGCTGATTAGTGCAGGCGAACACGTGGATATCACTTTGGGTCGGTTCTACGGTTGCCCTTCAAATGTAACTGCGTTTGTTGATTCTGACTGTGTCGAATCGGCGGCGTGTACTACCTCTGTGGAAACAGGGCAGAAAAGAGCTGCTATTTCCTTGACGATCGGTCCTTCTGCCGTGGTGCCGGGAGTACAATGTACAGTGGCGGTCAGCAGTGGAGCGGGTATCCGGGTGCCTGAGACCGGTGTGTTGACTGATTCTGAGAAAAACCAGATCACGATTTCGTCTGACGCTCAGGACGGAAAGATGCTTCCAACGGGTGCACTGAAATCTGGCGTGACAAATAAGGGCACGGTTTCTAATGTTGGCGGTATGTCGTCCACCACATTATCGTTTTGGTGCAAATCTGAACCTTGCCGTCGTTGCGGACAGAAGTTTGTTCCACGAGGCTGCACAGCGGCCGGTGCAAATGCGCCTATTTTGATCGAGTACAAGCCTCGTATGGCAATTGCAACAGGTGAAAAGATTACTATCAAACTCCCAGGCTTCCAGCGGGATGCTGTCGAAATGGACAACACGAACTTCACGGCTGGTACGACTGCGTCAACAGGATTTTCAAACTTTGCTACCTGGCGAATGGCATCAGACTGTGGCGACGTAGAGTGCTTGCAGTTCACGATGAGCAGGGTAGTGAATGCTGGTGCCTCGATGTGCTTTTTGCTGGGCCCAGACGTTGGAATCAAGTTGCCCGTGGATGGCATTAGACACATGCAGGATTCCTTGACTATCCAGACTGATGCAGCAGCAGGCGTGGTTGGCGCAACCGCCTTCGACACGATCGAATCAGTTGGTGGATTCGAGGTGTCCGCGCTCTCCTATTCTAAGCCCTATTTTGGATCCAATGTCGATGTAATGTTGACGCTGAATTCATACGCACCACTGCTGCCAACTACGCGAATTCGAGTCAGCATGCCAGGCTTCAGTATTCCCAGCCAACTTGGCCGTAACGTGACCTTTCATTATACATCGTCGCTGGGAAGCGCTACACCTTTTGCCATGTTTAGCGGCAATTTAAGTATTCCAGAGCTCGAGTACAACATATCCGAACATATTTCTGCGGGTTCGAGGTTTACCATGACGGTTTCAGCAGTGCATGGAATCCGGCTGCCTCTTCAAGGGGTGCGCGTAAATTACAAAGGCTTCCAAATCAGATCCAACAATGCTTTTGGTCCTGTGAACTGTGAGCAAATCATCGACTCTCCAGGCATTCGACCAAACGGGACGTTTCAAATGGCCCTGCTTACGTTTGACCCGCCCAAAGCGTCAGAGCGTGTTGTCATCACCTTCAAATTTAAGGCAAATATGACTTTGTATCCAGGTGACAACATTACATTGCAGATGCCTGGTTTTGGCTGCGAATGTGGAGATGGGAATTCCACATCATCTGGTCCATTTTCGCAAATCGAATGGTTCTCCTCCCTTGCCAAACTGGTTCTGCGGGTTGGTCAAATTATTCCCGGAGAGACTACGCAGGAAACCCTGATTGATCTTGGCATCACCCTTCCTGTGGATGGCAACCGTGAAAATTCGGAAGACATCAAGATCTTTGCAAGTGCCCTGTCGGGGCCTGCCAAAGAGAGTGAGGTGTCATCACAGGCTGTAGGCTCTTTTGCAGCCAGTCCGCAGATCGTTCTGTCCAATCCGAAGGCGGGATCCGCGACAGACGTGGTCGTGTCGTTCACTGCTCATATGGCACTGTCGGCGTACGATAGTATTGTCATTTTGCTACCTGGCTTTGGCGGAACACCCTTCGAGGATTTTAAGGTCAGAGCAGAAACAACTCTAGCAAGAGATCCGTGCTTCTTAGTGGACATGAAGTTTGTAGGACAAACGTGTGAACTCACAATGAGGTTGGATACGGTAGCGAGAGATGGTGTCACGTGCCCAGAAACAGTTCAGCCCCTCACTGAGTATCAGGTGGTGATTCCGTACTCGCAAGATATAACGGTCCCTGCCAATGGAATTTCGCGTGATGAAACTGGTTTCATCATAAGTTCAACAGCAGAGGCAGGAAAAGTGTTGCCCACCATCATCCAGACATTCCCGACAGTCGGCAACTTCCATCAAACGAGCATCACGATGAGCACGATCCCGACAACCACGAATCTGCTCGGCCTAGCCCAGGCTAATGCGGCAGCCGAAATTGTAGTCAACTTTATGCCCAGATTTACGATTGGATTGGCAGAACAAGTGAACATCAGCCTTCCCGGTTTCGCTGGCGACAGCTTCAATGGGTTGATTCTAGATAGCAATACGACCAAAACATCGGGCAGCGGAAATGCTACCCAAGTCATTGAATCCAGATCCTATTTCCTCACCTCTTGGAACGCTGACTCCAAAACACTCACATTCGAGCTAACCTCTGGCGTCATTCAGGATGGCTTCCTCGTGTCACTGAAGGTGCCAATCAGGGCCGGCATTGGAATTGTCTTGCCGATCCGCGGTGTACGGACCAATGAAACGAACTTGACCATTCAAACGGATGCAATTGAAGGACCCGTCCCGCCAACGTCGATGGACTTGGTACAGGGCGTTGGCGTCTTTCTGGACTCACGGCTGGACTTCTCGCCTGCGAAGGCGAATGCTTCAAGCACGATCGGGATCTCGATTTCGCCCCCTATGCAGATGAACATTGGTGATCAAGTCATTATCCACCTTCCCGGGTTTGCTGGAGACGAATTTCGCGAAGACAATATCTCGTCATTAGATTATACCCGTAGTCTGTCCTACATGATTGGCAATGAAAGTTACATATCGTACACCAATTATGTTGGTGGCACCAAGGTAAACATGACATGGAACAACACGGCATCACAACTAGCCATTGTTTTCACCAGCCCTGCACCTGCGACTGCCAATTTGCGGTTCGAATGCTCGCAGTCTTTAGGCATCCGTTTGCCTGTTCTGGGTGTCAGAACAAACCAGGCAACTCTGATGATCAGCAGCAGTGCCAAAGCTGGCCCTGTTCCTGCGACGTCTGTGAATACCACGCAGCCAGTGGGTCACTTTGCCACCAGTAAAATGACCTTCAGTCCTCCAGCTAAATACGGACAGTCGAACAACTTCTCATTCTCATTTTCTACTTCGATGGAAATGAGCGGAAATGAGACACTCAACCTGGAGCTCCCAGGATTCACCGGAGTCGATTACACCTGGTACTGTTTTGGCACTGATACAGCTGGCATCCTGCACGCCTCGCCCTTCTGCGCAGTGCGTGCTGCCCTGTGGAACTCTTCGACATCCACACTGACTTTGAAGCTCGGAAGGAACTTGGGCATTGGATCCCCTGTTTCCGTTGACTTTGTAACGTCGACTGCGGGATTGAAGTTACCGATTTCTGGCGTGCGGGCGAATCAGTCGAATCTTCTACTGTACACAAGCGCAAGCGAGGGCCCGGTGGTTCGCGAACCTGGAACTGCGGTCCGTAGCACACAGCCCGTCGGTGCATTGGTAACAGGCTCCACGATCCTTGCGTTTGAGCCACCACAGGCCGGGGCGGCAGGGAACATCATTCTGAATTTCGCCACCTACATGCCGTTGATTCCGGGTGACCGCCTCGTAGTGGCATTGCCCGACTTCATCGGTGAAGAGACAAAGGACAATGCAACGATTCTGTTTTACAATTTTGCGAACGTTACCGGCCGAGTGGCATGGAGTTCCCTGCGTCAAGAACTTACAGTTTTCATTTCAAAAAGGTTGGAGCCGGGGTACTTCAACATCACCGTAATCGACTCGAATATCCACATTCCAAGAATTGGAATCAGGGCAGAACGTTTAAGTTCAATCACGATCACCGTGCATGCATCGGTAGGACCTGTCTTGAGCGAACCGTGGGCGCACGCGCCCATGATAGGATCATTCACAGACACGACGCGAATCGCGTTCCCGGTTACGGCCAAGGCCAACACTGTGACATCCCTGGATATCTCCTTTGCACCCAAAATGAAGTTGCAAGAATCTGATGTTATCACGTTCGATCTTCCTGGATTCCTGTCCTCGCGGGCTCCGGGTCAAGAGCATGTTCAGAACATGACATTCTACTGGGTGGACTTCAACTATACCTTGAACAGTCTCGGAAACGCCACGGTCTTGAGAAACACATTCGAGGTACCCGCGAAGGCAACTTTGCGGCATTCCGCAGATGGATCCACACTTACGCTGTCCATGCTCGATTACTTCCCGCCTGATCAACGTCTGAATATGACAATTCCCGAATCAGCGCGAATTCGACTGCCCGTCGACGGCGTTCGAGTGAACCAAGCTAATATTACCATCAGGACGAACGCTAGATGGGGACCCGTCCCACCAACACCATTGGTGTTTACACAGCCTGTTGGGTCGTTCTCAGCCAGTCCAGCGATCCGATATGTTGCTTCTGAGAGACTGCTCTCTGTGCATTTCACTCCCGATATGTCAATTGCAGTCGGCGAGACTGTGCTTGTCCAGCTAAACAGATTTCAGGGAGCATCATTTGAGTCAAGACGCGTACGCGCGGACTTGAATGGTAGGCCAACACATTGCATACATGGATCATGGAATGTGGACTCGTATCATCTGGTGTTGACAGTAGTGCTCGCTGACGCAAATTGTACTCAAGGCTTAATTGAAGGCACTGACGTGAGCGTTTGGCTACCACATTCTCTGGGCATCGTCACTCCAGAAGATGGTGTCCAATCGAATGAGAGGGGCTTCATCATCTCTACGAACGCCAGTCAAGGGATTGTCGTGCCTACAGTTATCACAATCTTTCCGAAGATCGGAGTCATCAGGGAGACATCGATTTCCTTTAGCTCTGAAGGTGGCCTCGCTGGCCAGGCTGCCGAGATTGTTGGGATCAGCTTCAGCTTCAGACCCTTTATGGAAGTCCGAGAAAGAGAGCGAGTTTACATTACATTGCCTGGTTTCGCAGGGTCATCTTCCCGCGTGACCTTACCAGGAAATGCCTGGATAGCTGATTGGAATGTGGAGACGACCGAACTCTCTTTCATCTTGAACGAAGGGGTCTCACCCAGACAGAGGCAAGTAAAGTACAGCGTCATCGTTCAACCTGGTGTCTTGAACATTACCCTTCCGGTGAGAGGAGTCCGGAGGAACCAAACAAATCTAGTTGTCGAGTCGGATGCGGTAGACGGGCCAACTCCGCAAGCACCCATCGCGCATGTGCAGGGTGTGGGAGCTTTCTTGGACACTTCACTGCAATTCAGTCCGCCCAAAGCGAACACTGAGAGCACGATCAGTGTGTTCTTTACTCCTGCCATGGCAATGACGGTAGGGGATGTCGTGAAGCTTCAACTTTCCGGATTTTTGGGGGATTCATTCCAAAACAATAATCTTTCGTCGACTAGTCTTCCGCAAGTGGAAGCAACGGTGGGCTGGGACGCCATGTTGTCGACACTCTCAATCAGCATGAACACCTCGTCTGGCGCCGATGTGCTTGTGCGATTCGACATCCCTTCATCTTTTGGAATCCGGCTACCATTCGCTGGCGTCAGGACCAACCAAACGACGCTGCGCATCTGGAGTGATGCCGTTGACGGTCCGGTGCCGACAACCTCCATCGGGAAGTCCCAAGCAGTCGGGGCTTTCATCTCTACATTGGTTGTTAGGCCACCAATTGCTGGTAGCAGGGTCCACGTGACCCTAACTTTTGCAGCTTCTCAATTCATCGCCAAAGGCGAGGTTGTAAATGTCAACATGAGTGGCTACCTTGGTCGCCAGGTAGACAGCTACCTATTGGGTTACCCAGCCAACATGACCAACAAAACCACCAATGGAACATACTCTGTGACTCTTCCTAGCTGGCCCTTATCATACGACAATGCAACAAACCTGCTGCGCATTGTCGCCTACAAAGATTTGGAAGCGGACACCATGAATGAGATCAACATCCCTCTCAACTCGCCGATCAGGTTCGCCCTGGCTCTTGAGGCGCACCAGGCGAATGATGAACGTATAACAATGTCGACTGAAAGTATCGCAGGGCCTGTTCTCGGCGATGTAATTATGCAGTCACCGGGAATTTATCCGGAGGGTTCCGGGTCATTCGAAGACTCGTATCTGTTTTTCGATGCATCGAAGGCTGCAGCAGGACGTGCTGCTGAAATTTCTTTCTCATTTAGCACGGCGATGAATCTGTTCAACGGAGATATTGTTTACCTTCATCTACCAGGCTTTCAGGGGGCTAGCAAGGCATTCGCTGTCGTTTCGGAACCGGCGCCATGCCCTCCCGATCCCAGACCGTGCCCGCCATTCCGTGATGACAAGATCGTACGTGGCTCTTGGGACATCGGCTCACGCATTTTGCAGCTCACTGTGGACAAAGAAATTCACGGTTTGACAATGGTGACGATCCGCGTACCTCTGGAGCAAGGCATAGTGATTCCGGAAGTTGGTATTCGAACAGATGAGCTCGCATTTGAAGTGCGCGCCACGTCAATAGCAGGGTCTAGCAATTATGCATCTATTCACAGAGTGCAAGCGATTGGATCATGCGAAGATTCTTCCTTGTCATTCCTGCAGACGGGCAGAGCAAACATGACCGCAAACATGACAGTGAAAGTGCATTTCCCCATGGAAATCTTGCCTAACGAGCATTTGACCATTGAGCTCCCCGACTTTTGGTCATCGCGTGTTTCTCAATACAACTTCGATGTGAACGCGTCTGCCGGGGGCGCAGCGTTCCCGATCAATGCTACATGGAGGTCGTATGGTGCGATGGCCACAATGTCGTTCCGCCTAGGTCGATCCTTGCCGGTGTTCCAGCGCTTGACAATTAGCATTGGCACTGACGCAGGCATTAGGCTTCCGGGGTTGGGTGTGAGGGAGAACCAGGAGACTATTCGTTTAGAATCGAATGCAGAAAGCGGTCGCTTGCTGCCGACACCCATAATCTCCGTCGAGCCTGTTGGGTCCTTCACCGATACAGTGGACATGAGCATCTCAGGAAAGCGTAATTTCGAGGACATATTACCAGGTCCTGTGCGCTTGAAGTTCTCGCTGACCCCTGAAATGAAGATCGACAGAGGCGAGACCATTACATTCACACTGCCTGGATTGGGAGGCAACGACACAAGCTGTTTCCTGGTAGCATCGTTGCCCATGGGCAAGGTCTCATCAGGAAGCTGGACACGGAAAGCATCCCGATTGGTCCTCACGGTGGCAGAGCCTGTGAACAAGCGCGACAGCATTGAAATTAGCGTGGCGAGATCCGTGGGAATTGTGTCGGAGGAAGACGGTTCTGTACTGGAGAGTCGGCTGCGATACGAATTTACGGTGGAAACCAATGCAGCTGCAGGCCCGGTGCTTCCCTACGCGATTTTCCAAAAGCCAGTCAAGCTGACAGAGGGCGTGCCTGCTTCTTCAATTTCGTTTGAGCCTGCGCAGGCTGGTGCAAATGCTGCGATTAGCGTACGGCTATTCACGCCTGTGTCTCTGGAGGTTGGCATGGCGATCATTCTGGAGTTGCCAGGCTTTGAAGGCAGTAGCGTGTCAGCCTTCGACGTAACGTCCTCTCCAGTAGGTTCTGTAAGAGCATCTTCCTGGAATAACGTCAGCCAGGTTGTCAAAATGCGAGTAAGATCGCATGTGGAGGCAGGAAAGGATGTCAACATCACCATTGCATCTGCAGTCGGCATCGTGCTGGATAGCAGAGGTGTAGGCCCCGATTCAATCTCGATGTACATCGAAGATTTCCTCAATCAATCAACCCCAGTTTCCATCCTACCGCAGCTTGTCGGTCAAATCGTCGCTGTGGTCTCGTTCTCGAATCCCGAGGTGGGCAAGGCGACCGGGTTCAGCGCAACAATTACTCCGCGCATGAGTCTTGCCACCGGCGATAACATTACCATCAGTTTTGGACGATTCTCTGGGCTGTGCCCGTCTGATGTCCTGCCATTTGTCACCAGCGTCCCGGCAGGGATGATTTCGGCAGCGTCCTGTATCTCGGTGGCAGGAGAAAATACGATGAATTTTGAGTCCTTCAAAAATTCGTCGATGATCTGCAACATATCGTGCAGTAAATGCGTCGATGTCTGCATCACACTGCATGGGAATAATGATACGGCGCTTGATCGATGCCGATATAAATGTTACGTCAATTCTCCCACCAGAGTACCATCGTTCATCATGATTTTTGCGATCCACTCTGCTGACAATGTTGATGCTTCGAACTTTAGTGTGCATGTTACCGCTGATGCTGGCATGACGGTACCGTTGGGCGGCGTGGTTTCGGCTTCCGACGCAGCAAGCATCACCATCGCTTCGAATGCCGTGGCCGGAGTGGTCATGCCCACCGCTGTGACCGCGGCAGGAGGGAGTGTTCAAAGGATCGGGTCGTTCACAGACACAGCATTATCCTTTTCCTGCAGTAGTGGTCAGGTGTGTACTCAATGTGCAGCCAATGTGACAACGACCGCCTGTTTGCAAGCGAATGCAGCAGCACCTCTGCTGATATCTTTCACACCAACCATGGATATCAAGGGAGGAGAATCTGTCACAGTCAAACTTCCGGGCTTCACGCTCCCGGGCTTTACTGGATCGCCTAGCTTCTTAAATAGCTCCCTGTTGTTTACAAACCTGCAACTAGCCCCCGTCTTTACATGGCGGCTCGTCGATGATGGCGGGGATGTGGCTTGCGCGCAGTTCACTGTTGTCGAAAAAATTATGGCCGGCAGCAGCATGTGCATAGGAATTCCGGTAGATGTGGGTATCACACTGCCCCCAACCGGAATCCAAGCGAACCAGAACTCGTTGACTATCGAGACCAACGCGGTCGGTGGCGCTGTGGCCCCCACTGCGATCGCCTGGACGCAGCCGGTCGGTGCGATGATGTCGACGGTCTTGGACTACGAAATGCAGGTCGCTGGAGCCGGGACGGCCATCAACCTGTCGCTGCTTATCCACACGTGTATTGAGGTAAATGGCACGATTGCGCTCGCTCTGCCCGGATTCACCAGGGGTTCGACTGATGCCTTCGACGTGACATCGAACTGGCCGTACGCATTTCGGCGGGCAATTCAAGTGCATCCGTCACCCGATGCTCTGGAGTCCAACACGTGTGCTAAGCAGCTGCGAGGACCCTTGTTTCAGTTCCGGGCCGAAGAATTCGTCCCGGCAAATACCTCCATTGAAATTGTTGTTCCGAATGCTGCTGGATTGGCGCTTCCGGACATTGGCACGCCTGGTGCGAATCCGAACCTGACAATTGCGGTCGAAAGCAAGACCTGTGGGTCCATCCCAGCCGTGCCCATCTCGCAGTCTCCTGGTGTTTATCGGGTGGGGGGATTTGAAAAGTTCGCCGTTGACTTTTTCCCGAAGCCTGCCAAGACTGGAAAGGTTTCGGGTATCAAACTCACCATTCATGCTATCATGACCCTGTTCCAGGATGATGTGCTTGATATCTATTTGCCGGGTTTCATGGGCAATTCTAGTGCCGTGCAAGTCAATTCGAGTGTTGTATCTAGCGTCTCATGGGACGTATCCAAGAATACCCTCTCCTTGCGGATATCTGCAACGAAAGTCGTGACCGAGTTTGAGATTGCCATCCCGCAGGCAGCCGGAATCGTCATTCCATTGCAAGGTGTTCCTGCCGAAGGCCACGGTATAGAGGTGAATGCTAGTGCGCAAGCTGGCCCGGTGTCACTGTTTAGTGATGTTACAGTTGGAGGAATCGGATCGCTCCTGGGCATGCCCGTTGTAGAATTCTCACAACCAACGCCGAATCCGGGTGAAGCAACAGATATCGAACTTAAATTCACTGCGCAGATGATATTGCTGCCAGGGGATACCATAACGGTTCTTCTTGATGGATTTACTGGACGAAGGCGGTGGTTCTCTGTTTCGGATTGCACTCCTTTAAATAGCATTTCCGAGGTCGTGTGGCTTCCTGGTGAAGGTTTAACATTTACTGTCAACACCACCGTGCCGCATAAGACACCTGTATCTATCCGGGTGGACAAGAATGACGTTGCTGGCAATCCGTTCCTTTTTGTTCCAGAAGACGGGCTGCCAGCCAATTCTCCAAGCGTGAAGCTCACAATCAGAGCGGAGAATGGCGATGTAGAGGATCACCCCGTGTTCCATGAAGGAATAGGGAAGATCTTATATTCGTCGCTGGTCTTCAATAATCCTGTCGCGGATGCAGTCTCTGGCATCACTGTCGAAATTGTCCCTGTTCGTGAATTGGCGCCTGGCGATTTGTTCACTCTCTCGCTTCCTGGATTCCGGGGGCAAACTGTGACTGAGCAGTTCGTGCTGAGTAGGCCCGTCTTTCACGTCATGTATTGTGACTGGGTGCTCGAGACTGAAACTTTGACTTTCTATGTGGCAAGAACGCTGCCTGCCAGTGAGGTATTTGAAGTCTTCGTGCCCGAATATGCCGGAATAAGGGTGCCGGTCGACGGAATCCCAGCACAGGCAGGATTTACCGTGAGTGCCACAGCGGCAGGCGGCTCTGCGGCATCTACGTTGCTCTCTTCCATCCAGGTTGTTGGGACTGTCGCCGGGGTCTCGCTTGACGTTGATTATTCGATTGATGGCCAAATACATGCAATGACTCTGACTTTCTCGCCCGGATCCAAAATTATGCCCGACGAGACTGTTGTGCTAACTGTCACACACATGCAACCGCCCCCTGAGACTAATTGCACCCCGGTGATTTCGAGTCCGCCAAGCGCCTTCTTGACTGCAGGCTGGGCCAAAAGCTCCAATTCAATTGTCCTATCCGTCGCAGAAGTCATCGACAAAGGTACTGAGGTTAGTTTCACACTAACGAAAGGGGCAATGATACGCTTTGAGGACGATTTCGATTTTTCTGCAATTAAGGGCACGCTCACGATCAACGCGGCAGATGGCCCTGTTTTCGGTTCCCGGGTCGCCATCACTGGCCGCTTGCGCAATGCATCTGCTCAAAATGAAACCCTCCCTGATCAAGGCGAGCTAATATCAACTTTGACGTATCCGCAGGGTCGTGCAGGTATGATCAGCGCCCTGAATCTGACTCTGAAGGTTTCCGTGCCCCTTCAGCCGGGCGACGGTATCCAAGTAGTATTGCCTGGATTCCATGGTACCAACGGAAACTTTACTGTCGTGTCAGACCCGAGTGACGTTTTCGTGGACGGACACTGGATCTTCAGATCTTATGCGACAGAACACGAATTCACTCGAGTGGATCGCATCCAGCTTGTCGAATCAGAGCTCCGACATGGAGTTGTAAACGTGGTAAATTACTCCTGCGCAGTGACACGCGAGGTCAATCGGACCTTCACTGACACGTTTCCAGTGTACAGAAATGAAACTGTTTACCGAAACCAAACATTTGAGCGAAACGTAACTCAAGACGAGGTTTACACATGGACTGAGGACGTGGCAGTTTTCAACAACTTGACCCAAACTTGTGAAGTGAAGTCCGAGGAAAGGAGTGGTACGCGCAAAGTCTATGTTATCAAGAACGTCACTGAAGAAGTAGAAAATCTCCAGGTGAGACGAGTCATGCAAAACGAGTCATTCGTAGTACTCGTAAATGAGACCACGATGGAAGTCTGCAGTAGGATTGAAAACACGAGTCTCCTGGACAACCGCACTATTGCACAGAACCGATCTGTGGTAATGCAAGTTGCAAAGACGCGAACGCGCTTATTCATGATGGTTCGTGCAACTGTTGCTCCGGACACTCGAGTGAACATCGAAATCTCAACAAATGCCGGCATCGCGCTGCCCCCAGAGGGCTTGACAAAAGATGAACCTGCGTTGCGGATATCTGTTTTGAATTCCACTGGGCATGTCAAGGTACCTGAACATTCGATCACTGCTTCTTCGCCGGTAGGTGCATTCGCAGAGAGGCGGGTTCTATTGACCGGCACGCAATACAACAAGGATGTCGAAGGTGTGTATGTTCGTCACTCATCCACACTCAATCACCGGGACGTGTTCGTCCATCACGCGCGAAAGGCATTTATGGCATATTGCGGCGGTGTTCTTTCGGTTCTCAAGCTGAATTCAGGTGGAAATTTGAATGCAGCCCTTGAATGTGATGCAGCGTCTGTCAGACTCCAGGCGAAGAACTCGGGTGTTGATGCTATCTTGCATTCTGAGCTCCAAGCTACCTATGGCTGGGTTGAAATGCATGGTGCGCAAGTGAAGTCCTCGGGAAATGCGAGCGTCGTTCTCATGGGTACATTTGAAACCGCGTCCTTGCGCTTTAGTGCGGGGGCAGGTGCAGGCAAAGCAGCTGAGCTTCGTGTCGGTGTCAAGCCCAAAATGGCAATCCAAGAGTTCGGCAGCATCACGCTAATGCTGCCAGGTTTTGAGTCGAACAGAAAAATTTTGTTTTTGGGAGGTGCGCACGGTCATTTCTTCCGCGCGGTGTGGGAGCGGAACTGTCACGGTGGAGCAGCATTGATATTGCTGGTCTTGCCTGGCTTTTCTATTTCGAAAGAGCAGCAGCTGAATTTCACTGTGGCAATTGACATGAGTGTCCACCTTCCTCGCGCCGGCGTCTCGGACACAACGGGAGTCACAATCGAAGCGAACGGAATCGATGCGCAGGCCTTGTCGGCAGCCATTAAAGTACAACGAATCGGGTCGTTCTTCGGGACAAGCCTGGACTTTGAGCCCAGGTCAACCGGTGTGCCCGTCCAGATGACCCTCGCCTTCGATTATTCGACGATGGATATTGCACCCAGGGAGTCTATCCTGCTCACTTTGCCAGGATTTTCTTGCGCCGAGAGAGTGGGTGTATCGATTATGGACGGGGCGTATGTGGCTTCTTGGCTCCCGGAGCAGCAGCAGCTGCGTATTGATAACGTGAATGAAATGCCTCGTCTCGTTAGAACGGCGGTGGTGCTCCCGCTGTCACTTGGACTCCGGCTGCCCACTCTCGGCGTATTTTTTGACCATCAAATTGCTCTTTCGACGGCAGCTGCGGATGGCCCTGTATCGTCTATGAAGATAGAGTCAGTCGCTGTTGTTGGCTCTTTCAGCGCCACTGAATTAGGATTTGGGGTGCCGCCCCACACTTCAGGCGATAGATCGGGAATTAATTTCATGTTCACTCCGCTGATGTCTTTGGCCGTGAGCGACACGATCACGCTGTCCCTGCCCAGATTTTTTTACAAGTGCGCCGGCCAGCAAGTCTCTGGATGTAATGTTACTACCATCGTCTCGGGCAGAGTGGCTTCTTCCTCCCCACAGCACTCTTTCCGGGAACTGACTTGGAATGAAACCAGCGATGAATTGACCTTCACGGTGGCAAGGCCCATCAATGCTGGAAGCCAAGTCAAGATTCAAGTAAATAGAAGGTTTGAAGTTGCTGGAGTAGATTGCCCCTGCGGCCTTGCCCTCCCGTTGGATGGTCTGGCGCGCAATGCGAAGCAGCTGACAGTCATGATGAAGAAGGCTGCCAACGGTCCGTTCACGCCAAAGCCAATAGAATCGTCGCCTTCAGTCGGCGCTTTCTTGCAATCCGAACTCATTTTAAATCCGGGGATTGCAGGAGACACTGCAGAAATCACATTGCGCCTGCAAGCGAGTATGGTGCTTAGTACTGGGTCCCGGGTCAAACTTCGCCTCCCGAAATTTACTGCTCACAACGTTGGTCTCCCGGAATCTACCGCTCACGACTCAAGTGTTGTAGACGTCTACCGAGAATTCACAGTAACTTCTTCGCCACCTACTTACTTTGAGGTAGGATCATGGTCGCTTACATCGCAAGACCCGAATCTTCCCGAGGTGAACTATGTGATCGCGAGACCAGTGCCTGAAAGACAGACTGTGGATATCACCATTCCTCGCTCGTTCGGCATCCAGATTCCCAAGCAGGGGCTGGAGGCAAATCAGGTGACCATTCAAGTTGCCACAGACACCTTCTTAGGTCCTGTGTTGTGGCAACCCATACAGATATCACCACCTGTGATGCCTGCTGGCTACTTCGGAATATCCCAGATCGATTTCGCAAACCCTTACGCAGGCAACGGGACGAATGTTGACATTCGCTTCTCAGTGTTTGGGGCAGTCATTTTCCAGAATGACCTTATCAGAGTTACGCTTCCGGACTTCACGGGAGAAACAGTCGAATTGATAAATGATGACGGACGGCTTTCGAATCCAGCTGATGTCGTGAAATCTGTCACCTGGGAACAGGAGACTTCACAGATTGTCATAGTGATCAACAGGGATGTGGAAGTTGCAGCAATCATTGACGTGTTTTTCCCTATGTCGGCACGAGTGAATCTTCCTAGAGGGGGTGTGTCCAGGAACCAATCAACGGTAACGATCGAAATGGATGGGAGAGCAGGCCGCGTCCCGCCTACGCCGATTCAGTCTACACCTTACGTGGACTCATTGATCTCTCAAGCTAAGATGTCTTTCCTGCCAGCTCAGGCTGGGGCTCAAATGACAATAGACTTTTCATTCGTGACTGAGATCACCTTGTATCAAGGCGAAGCATTGACATTTCATATGCCTGACTTTGGCGATGGATCCACGGTTTCAAATCTGCTGGTTTCAACTCGGCCCATGGGTGTTTTGGAACCCATTGCCACATGGAACCCTCAGGATTTCGAGTTAGCGGTGGTGCTAACACAGAACCTGACGGTTGGCGGATCGTTGAATCTGACCATCTTCAAGGACAAGAGCTTGATGTTCAGATCACGAGGCCTCGCAATATCGGGCCCTGACATCAGGCTTAAGACAGCCACTATCCCCTTCCATCCAATCAGATCAATCGATGCTGTTGGAACATTTATGGGATCCCGCTTGGAATTCAGTCCCGCAGCGGTAGACATGCCAACAAACCTTTCTATATCATTTACTCCGATGATGAAGATCGCTCGTGGCGAAAGTATCGTGGTCACATTGCCTGACTTCACTGGCGAGCAGAAATCGCAACGAGTGTGCAGCCCAGCCATCTGCTTTCAAGCTTCGTGGTCGCCTGACGCATTTGAGCTCAAAATCGTTTTTGATGAGGCTCTTGAGCGGGAACAAGCCATTTCCATAACGGTTCCGCGATCATTTGGGCTCAATTTGCCTGCCGATGGCATAACGCTTAACTCGACATCCCCAAAACTTTCAACGACGGCCGTCGATGGATTGGTTAGCGAGGAGTCTTTTGCTTCTGTGCAACAAGTAGGGATTTTCTATCGCACGCCTACATTAGTGTTTGCCCCGGCGTATGCCCCAGGAGAGCCAACAGTCGTAACCATCAAAGATCTGGCCTTCACCTCGCCGATGAAAAGGGACGAATTGATCACGGTAAATCTGAAGGGATTTGTGAGCGCGCCCTTCGAGACCCTGAGTGTCTATTCCAGCACAGATCACCTTTTCGTTGCATCTTGGTCCCCTGACTGTCCTGCTGAAACTCTCATTCTCGTGAAGAGGGGCACCTTTGACATCCCTGAACGCCAGGCGTTTGACATAACGTTGCTCTCGAAGGCAATGCTGATGCCTGCAGAAGGATTATCAACGAAGACTGACCTCTTTGTCAGTGTCACGAAAACCGTAACTGGGGAGGGATCTGCGACAGTCTTGAGTTCATTCAGTCCTGTCGGTGCGCTGGTAACGGATGCTCCTCTTGGGATTAGCTTTGTCAATGGCTTGGCGTTCGGTAAGCCTACTGATCTTGAGTTCAAGTTCGGTGTCCATGCCGGCCTCTCGAAGTATGATCAGCTTGACTTGATCTTGCAGAACTTTGAGTCTGGTCAAGGTTCATTCCGTGTGCAGGGGCCTGACGGCCCCAACTTCGTCGGCATGTGGATAGGCGCCGGCCGTATCAGATTCTATTACATCGGCAATAATGAGGAAGTGTATCGCGAGTACCACTTGCGAGTGCCGCAGTCGTCTGGAATCAAGATTCCGGTGAAGGGCATTGCAAGGCAAGGGCACGGTTTGGTTGTTGTTCTCGACACAGCCAATGGTAAAGAATCCTCCCACGCAATCAAGAGTGTACAGCCAGTAGGCTCCATCAGTGCAGCAGGAGTTGCGTTTGATCCGGCTATTGCTGCTGAGAACACTACAATTTTCGTCACGTGCGTCGCTGAAATGAATCTGCTAGCTGGCGACATGGTGTACCTGAAATTGCCTGGCTTTGCACTGTCGCCAAATGGTACTGCGGACCTGCGGGTGACAGTGTCTGGGGTGGCTGCGCCGGCAACATGGCACGACGAGGCAATGGTGTCGCTCAGTCTGCCCCAAGGCATCTCTCGGCATACGCCGTTGCGGGTAGTGATTCCGCTCAGTGAGGGAATTCAATTGCCGTCCGCAGGTATAGTCAAGAATTCCCGAAGCATAACATTAAGCATTAACACGACTGAAGGATTCTTGCCTGACACTCCACTTAATGTGCAAGGCGTCGGGGCCCTCAACCGGACGCGGTTGATGTTCAGCATTGATCGTCTAGAGACTGCAGCCCAAATCACATTTGAATTCGAAGCATCAATGGATATCTTCCCTGGCGATGTTGTGGAATTGTATCTTGTGGATTTCGAGATGACACAAGAAATCACGGAATTTCCAGTGGAGTCTGCGCCGCCATCGACTTTCAGTGCTGGCGCATGGGACAACACAAGACGTTCTCTCGCGCTGTCCGTGGATGAATACGTAATGTCAGGGACCGTCGTTTCTGTTATCATCCCGACTGCTGCAGGTTTCCGCCTTCCGAGAACAGGTATCCCGTTCACGAGGATGTCCAGGTACTCGGTCGGCGGCAGCTTCGCGATGGGCATTGTATATCCTCAGGCATTCACGTACATTCAGCCGATCGGATCTTTAACTGACACTTCAGCGATTTCGTTCACGCCTGGGAAGTCTGGTGTTGCAAACAATATTTTGATTCAATTCACGCCATCGATGGATATTCTAGTGGGCGAGACAGTGACTGTCCACTTACCGGGTTTCCGCGGTATAAATGCTGTCGAAGAAAACCTCCCGTCGCCAACCGGTGCACTGAGAAGATATTCATGGAGTGGTGCTCTAAAAGACCTGACACTGCATGTGGATAGCTTTATTGCGGCAGGGACGCCAGTGGATGCGACAGTAAGCCTAATCTTGCCTGACGAGGGTATTCGTCCGAATGAGACTGCGCTGAAGATCGCATCAGATGCTTCCCAGGGACCGGTGCAAGATACGTCTTTTGCACGTGTTGAGCCGGTTGGATCCTTGCTTGGAAGCGCTGTTTTGGGCATGGATCCCATGCTTGCGGGTGCTCGTACGATCATCGCGTTTTCTTTCAAGCCACAGATGGCTCTACATCCAGGAGATGTTTTGCAGCTGCACTTGCCTGCCTTCAGGCGCGATGAAGATACGCCGTTATCTGCCATTTTGAACGTGACGGAGAAAGTGTCGGATCGCTCTGAGCTCTCTAACATCACGCGCTTACGCAATGTAACGGAATTCAAAAACGAGGTCCAATCTCAAATTTCAAATGGTACAACGCAATGCCTAATTGTGCAAACTCCTGTGATCAAGCCAGAAGAATATACGACGGAGGAAAATGTTTTGGTGAAAGGCCCACTGATTCGGACGACGTCTGACACGGCCATAGATTATGCGGAAGCAGATGGTGTGGTCACGGTAGCTGTCACAATGCCGCGCAGAATTTCTCCCAACAGCCCTGAACTAAGTTCTGAAGTTGTGCTTCTGATCACGGGTTTTGTGGCGCCAGTCACTGGGCTGCGACCGAATCAAGTCGATCTCAAGTATAACATCACGGCACGGGAAGGTTCTGTGCCGTTGACAACTGTGGACCGTATACCATCTGTGGGTGCTTTCCTCTCAAAGAAAATGGGGTTTGTACCCGCAAAAGCAGCAGCGCCGACTGCGGTGATGATTGAATTCAACACCGTGATGCCCTTGGAGCAAGGCGACCAAGTTGCCATAAGCATGCCAGGATTTACCACGGACCGCTCGATCCCTCTGGAAATCCAGGATATACAAGCATTTGACTATTCCGCCAACAAGATTCAGTTTGCATCTTGGGACCCGGTAAATAGTATCATGACCTTGACATTGGCCGACGACGTACCGGCGCAAAGTACTGTGACAGTAAATCTTCCGCTGACTTTGACAAGTGGGGTCATTCTCTTTAGTCTTGTCCTGCCTGCAGCGGGCATTCGAGCCGATCCGGAGCAAAATCGCATGCGGATCAGCACAAACGCGGCTGCAGGTTTCGTCTCGGGCCAGCCCATTGACGTCATGCCCGTCGGTTCCTTTCTGGACACAGCTGAAATTTCCTACAGTCCGCCGCGGGCCGGTGAGGCTAGTGGAATTAGCGTGTCGTTCAATCCTGAGAACGGGATAAGCTCCGGCGATGTGTTGACAATCAGTCTTCCTGGGTTCAGTCAAAAGCCAGATACTCCGTTGGAGTTCACGGTGACCTCTCAACCAGCGAATATTTTCACAAGCGGTCTGTGGACGGCCCACTCATCATCATTAGTCATGACCAGCCAGGCTACCACGCCCGAGAAAGGCCGTGTGTCGGTGACCGTGGGGGCGTATGCTCAGATTGTTCTCCCTGTGAACGGACTGATCAAGAATCAGGGTTCGTTGGCAGTCACAGTGGTCAGTGAAGTAGAAAACATCCCAAGGACGGCAATCTCGAGGTCTCCTGCCGTCGGTACTTTCCTGCAGACTCCGCGCCTGCAGTACACGCCGCCCAAAGTGAAGATGCCCCTCCGCATCCAGATGTCGTGTGTAGCACAGATGGACATCAACATGGGTGAGTATATCTTTGTTAGCTTGCCTGCCTTCGGAGGTGCTTTGCCGTTTGAGTCGGCGACAAATGCACGATGGCGCACCTATTGGACTGGCACTGAGAGTCTTGTGTTGTATAATGTGTCTACCGACCATGCCCTCACCAACATCATTATTCCTAATTTCACACTCGCGTTGGTGGCTACGGAAATGGTGCGCAAGGGCACGAGCATTTTCGTTGATGTACCATCGTCATCCGGGATCAAATTGCCAGCCGTAGGAACGCGTGCCAATCAGACGTCATTGACAATCAGCACTAATGCCGCAGCTGGCCCCGTGCTGCCAACAAGGATCAGCAGGTCACCTGCAGTCGGATCATTCGTAGACTCTACGTATCTAAGGTTCCCAGCGCCATGCAGGACCTCACAGGAATGTCAACTTGAAATTGGATTCGATCAGACCATGGGCTTCGTTCAGTACGACAAGGTTGATATCCGCCTGCCGGGCTTCACTGGCCCTGGTTGGTCCGGCCCCCAGAGTGTGTTGCGCCCCAGACTGCTGGTAAACGACCAACAAAAGGCTGCTGTGTTTGAGTGGCTTGAAATCAATGAAACGGTCTCTTTGAAATTCAGGAGTGCAGCAAGCGCAGGTGCACGGATAGCTATACAGTTTCCGGCAAACGTGGGCCTGATTGTGCCAGAGAATGGACTTCGCCTCAACGAGGTGGAGGTCACAATATCAACAAATGCAACCCTCGGTCCAGTGCAGGTGACGAGTATTACGCACGTGCAAGGTATAGGCACGTTCCTCCAGTCCCCGCACTTGAGCTTCCCGGGGAACCCCGTGGCGGGTGAGCCCGCGGCAATACGGCTTGTCTTCAGAGCCCAAATGCCTTTCGTGCCTGGAGACAATGTCACTGTGGTGCTGCCTGGATTCATTTCAAATGCCGTGCGGATTCTGGGACATACGAATATTTCCTCGACTTCGCCTGCTGATGCCTTCTACTTCCAATCGTGGACCAAGGATGCTGCAAAACTTGTTTTGGTGTGTCAAGAGCATGTGCCAGCAGTAACGCAAGTTGACATCACCATTCCAGACTCCATTGGCATTCGACTTCCGTCCTCTGGTATTAAACGCGATCACGTCGACTTCACCATTGCAACTGATTCCGTCGAGGGCGTCGTTCTTCCCATCGCCATACACCGCGTTGATCCCGTTGGGTCTTTCGGGCGATCGACGCAGATCTCTTTCTCTCCGCCGAAGGCTGGTGCGGTCAGCGAGATTACATTACGTTTCGTGGCGGACATGGATTTGAATGTGACAGACAGCGTGACCGTGCACTTAGGTGGTTTTACCGTCCCCGCCGGCAACGCCGAGAATATTGGTTTGGTCGAAGTGCGCAGCGAGGAAGGAGGTTTGAAACTGACGCCACTGGCCTTCATTCCTGCTGGTGAGGAGGTTCAGGTCACCGTGGGCACGTCCTTCGAGATCAAGATTCCTCAATCTGGTGCTGGGCATTCAAAATGTTGCATGCCTGGCGGAGGCTGTTGTATTCGAATTGAGGCCGATGCCGCTGCAGGAAGTATTTTCGCTGAGGAGGTCGTCGAAATTCAAAAGATCGGCTCCTTCGCAGACGTTGCTCTCAATTTCGAGCCTCCAAAAACTGGCGCCGTGCAGGCGATCCTTTTCACGTTCACTCCGTCCATGAGCGTCCGGCAGGGTGAAGAAGTTGTGCTCACTCTTCCTGTTCTTGAGTGCAATTCCGATGCCTGCGGTAGACACATTGTCAACACGACGAATAATGTGACTGTGCACAGAGATACCTTCTCCTATGCTGTGAGTGCGTTGGTCGATGATCCCCCGAACAATGTAGCACAGTGGGTGAACGACGCTAAACTGAACAACGTCATGTTTGTAGCACAGTGGGTGAACCAGACCTCTAAACTGGTCATGAAATCAGCTACAAACATTTCGGCTGGTCAGGTTGTGTCGCTCTCGCTGGTAGCTCCTTTTGTATTGAAGTCTTCCGGCACGCCAGCCAATAATGTCAAGCTGACCTTCTCAACAAATGCCAAAGCTGGAACCATCTCTGCAACGGAAATTCCCAGCTCTCCGGGCATCTTTGCCGAGGGTGCATGGACCTATTCAGAGCTGTCTTACATTCCAGCAGCAGCTGGCGAGAACACGCAAATTAATTTGCGGTTCTCCTCAAAGATGACCATCTTCCCAGGCACGAATGTAACGTTGAGGCTGCCGGGCTTCACCAAGATGCTTCATCCCGACCCCATCGTTGCCCAGTCGGGCGATGTGGACACATGGGAAATTGCTCTTGTAAGTGGGACGAATGTTGTCATTTTCTTGCGCGCCCTTGCAAGGATGGAGGCGAACACGATCGTACACGTGACCTTGCCGAAGTCGCTTGGAATCAAGCTTCCATTCCTGGGACTTGACGCGAATTTCACCAACCTGACGTTGACCACAGATTCGCCGTCTGGGCCGGTGACTTACGCCTCAGTCAAAAATTCACCGGCTGTGGGCTCCTTTGTCGAGAGATTCCCGCCCATTTCATTTGGCGTTCCAATAGCTGACAGCCCTACGGACCTGTACGTGAACATGACGCCGACCATGCCGATCTTTGAGGGCGAAAGTCTTTACCTTGACCTGCCTTACTTCTCGCGTGATGAATCTGTGACCATTTTGGATTCTATGGTGTCTCCGCCAGGATACTTCCGAGGCATTACCTGGCAAACGATGAAGAACAATGGAACTCGTTTAACTTTTATTGCTCATCAGGATCTTCCCGCACTTTCAACGATTTACTGGTCAATTTCTTCTGTGGCAGGGATCCGATTGCCGGTTAGCGGTGTACGAAAGCTCGAGTCTGGCATCACCATTTCAGTGTTGGCGAAATCTGGCCAGATTAATGATCTGGCTCTCGCTGTGAATCATCCTGTGGGCTCGTTCATATCTCGCGAAGACAATCAGTTTGCACGCCTGACATTTGATCCTGCGAGCGCTGGTAAACGGACGAACATAACGCTCACATTTGCACCGCAAATGCGCATACTGCAAGGAGAAACTGTCACAATAAGACTTGCGGGCTTTAGTCTGGTCGATATGTACCGATTGTCGCTGCCGGTGCAGTCGTACCCAGCTACAAAAATCTTAACTGCAGAGATGTCGAACGGCTCTCATTTTAATTCGAGTAACTCCGCACAGGGTTTGCCTGGGGTCCAGATCATCTTGGTCGTGAACGAAGACATTTTTGGTGATTCACAAGTGTCAGTTGTCATTGACGGCACAATTCTACCTGCAGAGGGTGTGCGGGCTAATACTCCGCTATTTACGATCTCAACCAACGCGATCGAAGGTCGTGTACTACCTTCTCCAATATCTCAGTCACAGTCGGTGGGAGCCTTCGCCTTCACGAACGTGACTTTTGAGCCTTTCGTCAAAGCCGGTACTGTTTCGTCGCTGACATTACGGTTTGAGACGGAGATGATGTTGGAAGAAGGGGATACTGTTTCGCTGTCACTGAGTAAATTCAGTAAGTCTGCGGTCGGGCCTTCGTCCTTTGCTGTAGAGTCGAAACCCGTCAACAACACAATTGTCGTGGCATCGTGGATCTCTGGCACCTCGCAACTTATATTCGACATCAGCCAGACCATCTTGCCACGCACACGCATCGAAGTCACTGTGCCGCGTTCGGCTGGAATTGTGCTCCCAACTCTCGGCGTAAGGAGCGACACTGAGCTGATTCGGATCAGCTCAACCGCCAAGAGTGGCCAAGTACCAGTCACGATTGTACCCCAAGTTCAGGCAGTTGGATTCTTGAGCGACACCGAGGTTGCATTCCAACCTTGGGCAAAAGCTTCCAATGTTTCATACATGCAGGTCTGGTTTACACCGCTCATGAAGCTGATTCGGAATGAGACTTTGTCGATCCAACTGCCTGGTTTTGTATTTCCAAAGCTGCACGTGGACGTGCATTGGCCCCTGCAAGGGGACAGGTCTACAGTGGAAACTGTTGTGCCAGAGGCCAACTTGCTTTTAGTCCGAATGCCGGTAGATGTGAGTGCGAATACTAGGTGCAGTATCTTGATCCCTGCAAGCAACGGTGTGCTGCTTCCATACGTGGGTGTGCGGGTCAATGACCCCGTGCTACGCATATCGACCAACGCTGAGGATGGGCCGTCGCCCATGACTCCGATCATGAAGTCTCAGCCGGTGGGCTCGTTCACTGCATCCACGAAGCTCACCTTCTCGCCAGAGGGACGCGGGGTTGGACGGGCAGATGGTCTGGTGTCAATTCAATTGTACTTTACGCCACAGATGCCAATGCAAGACGGGGATGAAATCACACTGAAATTGCCTAATTTCAAGGGACCTGCCAGCCAGTCGCTGGTGGTGCAGTCGCACATTCTGGATGACAACAACGGACGCCCATCGCTCTTTGTTTCTTGGACGCAGGCAACCTCAAGTCTGAGCCTTACGCTGCAGCAGACATTGAGTGCGAAGCGAGAGTTTATTGCGTTGATCCCTACAGACTTGGGCATTAGCCTGCCAGCGCAGGGACTGCGGGCCAATCAGAAAGAACTGACCATTTCGACAAACGCTGCTCTGGGCCCTATCCCACCGACCTCCATGGTCAGCACTCCAGCTGTCGGTTACTTCGAAAAAACAGACCTTGCATTTGATCCTTCCTGTGATGGGAGCAGAGATACTGGACTTACGGTGGGATTTATCCTTGTGACAGAGCTGGTGGAAGGAGACGAGGTGTCTATCAAACTGCCGGGGTTCACATACATCAACACTGAATCAAGCGCGATTCCGGTTACGTCCTCGCCAGCAGGATCAATGTCGAACTTCGCGCAATATTACCAAGGTGTCGACAATCTGCAGATCGTGTTTCGCGCGGAGCAGACTGTGCCAGCGCTCGCTAAGGTCGTGGCGAAAGTCCCTGCTGGGGCGGGTGTGCTGCTTCCGACGTCTGGCATCCGGAAGAACGACCTGCGCCTGCTGATTGAAACCAACGCAGAAAGTGGATACGTGCCCTTGACTCCTATTCGAAATGTCACTGCTGTGGGCGCCTTTTTCAATGCGCACGTGGATTTCGATAAGCCTTGCCCCGGCAGACCGGCGAAGGTGATTGTGACTATTACCGTGGGCATGCAGCTCGAGGCAAATGACCATATTTTCCTCAATTTTACGGGATTCGGCCATGCGGAGGGTGCAGCATCGCGCAGCGTCAACCTGCTCGACACCAGTGAGAATCAATACATTCGTGAAGGAACCATCCATTGGTGGCCAGATGGAGTAGGAACACTGACACTGACCGTTCGCACAACAGCACTGAAAGGTACCACATGGAGGACGGGCCGCATGGAGTTTGGTCTCATACTGCCAGACGGCACGGCAAGTCAGCCTCATCAAGTGTCTGTCTTTGCCCAAGCACAAGCTGGTAACTCGTGTCAGATGCTGGCGAGCCTACAGGATCTATTCTGTCCAAAGTTGACGCCTGCTGATGTAATTCTGGAGACAAGCTTGGAGTACTCTTACCCGATGGCCGGCGCTATTTCAGCACTCAATCTAACCTTCAACCTTGCCTTCGACTTGCAAGTTGGTGATAACATGACTTTGACTTTACCTGGATTCTTTGTCAGGGACGACCCAGGGGCATCGCTGGGCTGGTTCGAGCCACTGTGCATCAGGGGCGCTGCAAATGTTTCTCAAACGAATCGTCTCTGTGTCAGGCTCAAATGGTTCGCGGATCCTGTGTCTGTCGACGGAGGCTTCATTATGCTCACGGCGCTCAATCCCATGCCCAAGAATCGGTTTGGCTGGCTCGAAATTCCCGACGACCTGATGATCCGGCTACCCAGCACTGGCATGATGAAGGACGAAGAGAGTTTCTCGTTAAGTGTAATTACGGATATGGACCCGGCATTTGCGAGTGCAATCGAATACACGCGGCAAATCGTGCATTCTGAGCCAGTGGGTTACTTTTACTACAGCAGATTAGAGTTCCAACCTCGGGTTGCAGGCGAGAAAATCGACATAAAGCTGACTTTCGAATTCTCACGCGCACTGCATCATGGCGATAGTCTCACCGTGTATCTAGAAAATTTTGGAGGGCCAAGTAAGCAGGGCATCCTGGGATTATCGCCAGAGCTGACCCTGAAAGGCAGGTGGGACGAGTCTACGACAAGTTTGCACCTGACAGTGGACCAGCCGGGAAGGGCGCTGGCAAAGCGTGCACAAGTCTCTGTCGTCATCAAAGGGTCTGACTCCGGTATAACCATGCCAGACCAAACGATCTTGAGGACGACGCATCTGATTCAAACTAATGCCGTGGAAGGACCGGTCAAGTTCACCAGCATCCAAAACACGCAGGGCGTGATCAAGTATCGGTGCTTTGAATCTATGATCACTATGCCAGACAGTCACATTTGCCATGGTAACAACACAGTCAGGGTTTGTGCTGAAAAGCAAGCGGACGCTGATATGTGGACAAAGTTGCACGCTACGCCCGCACTCGAAGGCATCACACCGACGAGCTGTGAGAGATGGGGCCGAGAGACTTGTCAACTTGTCGGTGCGAGCTTTACTGGCCCGGACAAAGACAGGTGTTGCAGGGTTCGAGGCGTAAATCAGCTTGCCATGTGCTCCACGGATGAGGAGTGCAAGGTGACCACGGATCTTGGTCACTACTCTCTTGAGCCGTCGTCTGGGGAGGTGGCAGTGCCCCTGATTCCCACAGGCACACAAGCTACAGCAGATAGTCCACACGCTGGAGTCAATGAACAGTGCTGCGCCTACTGTGAGAACGTCCTCGGAAGCAAGGGTAATCCTGCATTGAGCCCTCCCATCGAACCGTTCTGCAATGGTGCAAGCATGGAGCGGGGCATGGAAGAGTGCAGCAAGAGCTGCAAAACACCTGCGCCTGGAAACCCTGAGGGCTGCATGGGCTTCACGTTTGGTTTCGTCGAGATGATTATCGACAGTGCCGCTGGCGGCTCCCTTGCGACACCAGAGGGTGCAGGAATGGATATCCCTCCAGGCGTTTGGCCGCAAGATGCCGGGCCTGCGTCGGTGTCTGTCATCACGGATCCGCCTTCGGCTCCCGCGGGTGCGGCTACAGTGGGATCGGCGGTGTTCTTCGGCCCCAGTGGTATCGTGTTTCCGGAGCCAGGTATCAAGCTGGCACTGCCCTTCGATGATTCAGCATTGCCCGCTGATGCCCAGGGTGCCCTGGCCGATGGAAGCATGGAATTCAAGGTGCACAAATTGGTGAACGGAGAGTTTGTTCCACACCCTTTCCCGCCGGTGATGGTGGTGGATCCCGTAACAGGAGTCAAGACGATGAGTGTCAAGACCCTAGGATTCTCCGCATACATGACGCTCGTGGTGCCCGTAGCGAGGACAACCCCGGTCAGGGTACCGAATGTCACCGCGCAAATTGTGCCGCCTGCACCGACTCCTCCACCGTTGCGGCCCGAAGCCCCGCTTGTTAGGCCAACCCCAGCTCCTCCGCCTGATCCAAAAACAAATATTGCTGCAATAGTGGGCGGATCGATTGGCGGGATGATTTTGCTGTGCTTCTTGGGGACCGGCATCTACGTCTTCCGCGCGCGCTATCTTGCGCAGCCCAGTGGCAGCAAATCGAAGCAGCTCAAGGGCACGCTTACAGAGTCATTGCTGGGCGGGCATGTGGTCACAGCGTCGGACTCGTCCGCCACTCCGTCGACCGACACGACACCGCCGGGTAGCCGTATGCAGTTGACGAAAGCACAGCAAAAGGCGTTGCGCCCAAAAATGTCCGAGGTTTCGACGTCGCTTGTAGTACAGGGCGACTTGATCATGGCCGACGGAAGCAATCCGCCATCTTACGCGCCGTCCGAAATCGACCGCGACGAGGTGGAAGAACGCATATTGGCTGGTGGTGGCTCGCTTTACCCCCTTCCAGCGGAGAACTCCCGTCCGGTGCTCGACTCTGATTTCGTAACAATCCAAGCTGATCTGATGATGGCAGACCCGTTCGACAGCCCAGGACCCTCTGAGTACGCGCCCTCCCTGCCAGGGGATATCGAAGTGGATTTCGACGACGATGAACGCACGCCCGGACAGGTGTCGTTCAACTTCGCGAGGAGTGCTGCCAACAGCACTGGGCCGAGCGCGTACAACAGCGACGACGACGGCCACCGCTCTGCACGATCCAAGACTCCTGCCAGCGTTGCGCAATCCAGAGCAGCATCCACAGCTTCGTCGTTCGCGCCGCAGCGACCCGTCCTTGAGCCGACGCCTTCGGCACCCTTCGCACCCGAACGACCCAACCTCAATGGGCCGTCGCGCCCCAACATCAATGGAGGCGCGGTGATGGATCAAGAGGATATCATGGGCCAGGAACTCGGCCACAGGCCTCGTATGAGCCTGGATGTAGGGAATCAAGAAGATATCATTTAGGATACGCGACTCGTGAATAGTTTTGGCCTGTTGTGCTTCACGCATGTAGGGTGTAAACAGATGCGCGACCGTATATATTATAATTTCCCATTAGCGACACTTAATCTGCTTGTATATTCACTCTTGCACTCTTGTACACACTCTCACCAGCATCGCCGCGATGCATGCACAGTGTCTCTGTTTGTATCGTTTTATATTGCTATGAAAGAATAAATGTGCCATAAGATCACGGAGTGCCTCAGTGAAACCTCGCTGCCCTGCCCTGTCTCTGTACTCCACTCGCCCTCCCTCATCCTCCTACCGCTCTCATTAGCTATGCCATGCCTCGAGACACTCAACTGCGGATGGAACCGCAACCACTCGCCAAATGGGCCACGCGCCGAAGGCGAGTCCGCACCTCCGTCAATAAGAGACCCCGCACATCTATAGAACATGTTTCCTGGCAATCATCGAGCATCACACCAAGCCCACACATCCACGTCCTCGTGGCCTCTGTCCTCCCCTAGCACACAGCCCTCAACTTGCTCCCAGCGGCCCTCCTGGAGGAAGATGTGCCTGCCGCGCACGTTGACTACTTGGGGTTGGGAGGCAGATCCAAACCCAAGCCCTGCAGATGCGAAAAGTGTGTGTGTGTGTGTGTGTGTGCGTGCGTGCGTGCGTGCGTGCGTGCGTGCGTGCGTATGTGTGTGTGTCTGTGTGTGTGT
>Ga0115006_10000018_pt1 | contig 73515 bp, 58 predicted proteins | sample ArcOceMetagenome_3_FD_88943 | JGI IMG/M metagenome (GOLD analysis project Ga0115006, IMG submission 88943) | Marine eukaryotic phytoplankton communities from Arctic Ocean - Arctic Ocean- Svalbard ARC20M Metagenome | ecosystem: Environmental > Aquatic > Marine > Oceanic | place: Arctic Ocean...
TCCTCAACTTCCTTTTGCCGTATATACTCCATTATCAAATAAGAGTTTAGAAGTATTGATAAAGAAGTTTAGATTAAGACATGGGTCAAAGTTGATTTCTAGATACGAAGCAGGATCATACATTAAAAAACAACTCAACGAAAATAAATTGTTTTTATATGGTATGGCAGCTGATCAATCTGCTCAAATTAGATCAATCACCTATTGGAAAGAATTTTTGGGAATCAAAGTACCTGTTTTTACCGGTTCAGAAAGGATTGCAAAACAACACGATATCCCTGTTGTTTTTGGTAAAGTTGTAAAAGTTAAAAGAGGGTATTACAAAGTGGTTGTTGAATTAATAACCGAGTTTCCAAATGAACACGATAATTATCAAATTACAGACACCTACTTGAGTAAACTTGAAAAACAAATTAGAGAAATACCAGAATATTATTATTGGACTCACAACAGGTTTAAACACAAGGATAAAGCACCAAAGGATTAATTTGTCAATTGATTAACTAAAGTTTCAATTTCTTTGATAAGATCTTGAGCTTTATCAATGGTTTTAGCTTCACTGTAAATTCTTATAATTGGTTCGGTGTTAGACTTTCTCAACTGAACCCAACAATCCTTAAAATCTATTCTTACTCCGTCTACTAGATCTAAATCTTCATTATTATATTTTTCAGCAATTTGACTTAGAATAGCATCTACATTTAATGATGTAGAAAGATTTATCTTTTCTTTTACCATAAAGTATTTAGGATATGTATCAAGAAGTTGGCTAGCGGTTAATCCTCTCTCAACGTATAAAGATAAAAACAATCCAATTCCAACTATAGAATCTCTTCCATAATGACTTTCAGGGTATATTACACCTCCGTTACCTTCTCCTCCAATTACTGCTTTACATTCTTTCATTTTATCTACAACATTTACTTCTCCAACTGCACTATATAAATGAATTTGATTATATTTTTGAGTAACATCACTTAAGGCTCTAGAAGAAGATAAATTAGATACAGTTGATCCGGGTGTTTTACTTAATACATAATCAGAGCATGCAACAAGAGTATTTTCTTCACCAAATAATTCACCGTCTTCACATACAAAAACTAATCTATCAACGTCAGGATCTACAGCAATACCTAAATCAGCATTACATTCTAATACCCTTTTAGATAATTCTGTTAAGTTTTTTTTCAAAGGTTCAGGATTATGTGGAAAATCTCCATTAGGTTCACAGTAGAGTTTAATTACTTCAACATTTAAAGCTTCTAAAAAATCAGGAACTATTATTCCACCTGTTGAATTTACTGCATCAACAACAACTTTTATTTTTTTTGTTTTTATTTCTTCAACGTTTACCAAATTCAAATCTAAAACAGAACTAATATGTTTTTTCATAGAGTCATTAGATAAAGTAATCTTACCTAAGTCATGAACATTTGAGAAAATAAAATTCTTAGATTCAGAAAGTTTAACAATTTTTTCACCTTCAGAAGAATTTAAAAATTCTCCATTTTCATCTAATAGTTTTAACGCATTCCATTCTGTTGGATTATGACTTGCAGTTATAATAATCCCTCCATCAGCACCATATTCTTTTACCATTAACTCAACTGTAGGAGTTGTAGATAAATCTAAATCTATAACATTTACACCAAGAGATATAAGTGAATTTTGAACAAAGCTTTGAATCATTTTTCCAGAAATTCTAGCATCTCTTCCAATAACTACTGTTGGTTTTTTATTTGGATTTCTATTTAAAATCCACTGGCCATATGCACAACCAAAGTTTACAGCATCTATAGGTGTTAAATTGCTTCCATATTTCCCTCCAATTGTTCCTCGTATTCCAGAAATTGATTTTATTAATGTCATGCTTCAAAGATACAACTAGATTAATATTTATATTAGTTTTATATAAATTTTTAAACGATGTTCAAAAATTACTTTTTATTATTACTTGTAATTTTATTTATTTCCTGCGATAATGGAATATATAAAAATGGTATGGTTGTTTCCGCTAAACATGAAGCTTCTAAAGTAGGTATTGATATACTAAAAAAGGGTGGTAATGCATTTGATGCCATGGTAGCTACAGATTTAGCTCTTGCTGTTGTGTATCCTAATGCAGGCAACTTAGGTGGTGGTGGCTTTATGGTTTATAGACTGTCAGATGGTAAAAACGGAAGTCTTGATTTTAGAGAAAAAGCACCTATTAATTCTGTGTCAGATATGTATTTAGACAGTAATAATGATGTAATTAAAGGATTAAGTCAAAACGGTGCTTTAGCTATTGGAGTTCCAGGAACTATTGCAGGGTTATTTGAGATTCATAAAAAATTCGGAAGCCTTCCAATAAAAGAATTATTTAAACCAGCTATAGATTTAGCAAATAACGGATATAGATTAACTTCCAAACAAGTGAATACCATTAATAATTATAAAGATTTAATAATAGAACTAAATGACTCTATACCATTATTTAATAAGGTATTTAAAGAAGACGATTTATTTATAAATAAATCATTAGGTAATACTCTTTCTTTAATTTCAAAAAAAGGTGTTGACGAGTTTTACAGAGGAGAAATTGCAAAAAAACTATCATCATATATAATTAAAAAGGGAGGTATTATTACACAAGAGGATTTTGCTTTATATAAACCAGTTTGGAGAGAAACTCTGGAGCTTAAGTATAAAGACCTAAATATAATATCAATGGGTCCACCATCAAGTGGAGGTATCGTTTTAGGTCAAATTTTAAAAATGATTGAAAATTATAATTTGATTGAATTAGGTCATAACAGTGAAGAATATGTTCAATTATTAGTAGAAGCAGAAAAAATATCGTTTGCGGACAGAAGCAGATATTTAGGTGACCCCGATTTTAATTATATACCAACTAATGAATTGTTAGATTCAGATTATTTAAAATCAAGATTTAAATTATTTAGTTTTGATAGTATACAAAAATCTCAGGATATTGATCCAGGAAATATTTTAATTAACGAAAGTAACGAGACTACTCATTATTCAATAGTCGATAAGTTTGGAAATGCAGTTTCAGTAACTACTACTTTAAATGGTAATTATGGTTCAAAATTAATACCCTCTGAACTTGGGTTTTTTTTGAATAATGAAATGGATGACTTCTCCATAAAACCAGGTTCGCCAAATATGTATGGATTGATTGGAGGGAAAACTAATTCAATTGAGCCAGAAAAACGTATGTTAAGCTCAATGACACCATCTATTATTGAATTAAACGGAAAGTTATCTATGGTGCTTGGGAGTCCTGGAGGTCCAACAATTATAACCTCTGTATTACAAACAGTATTAAATTTTTATGAGTTTGGTTTTGATATGCAAAAATCTGTAGATGCTTCAAGATTTCACCATACATGGCTTCCTGACAAAATATTTTATGAAAAAAACATATTATCAAATAAAATTAAAGATAGTTTATTGAAAAAAGGATACATATTTAACCCTAATTATTCTGTTATTGGTCGTGTAGATGCTATACATATTGATAAAAATCAAATATTTTATGGTGGTGCAGATAAAAGAGGTGATGATAAAAGTATTGGATATTAAATAAAACTTCTACTTAAAACTATATATATTATCGTATTTTGCATCCTTGATTTTTTAAATGAATAATAACATTTTAGTTAAGGGCGCCAGGGTACACAATTTAAAGAATATTGATGTAAATATTCCAAGAAATAAGTTTGTCGTAATTACAGGGATTTCTGGGAGTGGAAAATCTTCACTTGCATTTGATACTATTTATGCAGAAGGTCAAAGAAGGTATATTGAAACATTTTCAGCTTACGCAAGACAGTTTATTGGTGGTTTAGAAAGACCTGATGTTGATAAAATTGATGGACTTTCGCCTGTAATTGCAATAGAACAAAAAACTACTTCAAAAAACCCTAGGTCAACTGTAGGGACAATAACTGAAATCTATGATTATTTAAGATTGTTTTACTCAAGAGTTGCAGATGCTTATAGTTATAATTCAAACGAAAAAATGATCAGTTATACTGATGATGAAATCATTGACCTTGTATTTAAAAATTTTATTAGTAAAAAAATTACTATTCTCTCCCCTGCTGTTCAATCAAGGAAGGGACACTATAGAGAACTTTTTTCTTCAATTCAAAAACAAGGCTTTTTGAAAGCTAGAATAGATGGTGTTGTCACAGATTTAAAGCCTAATTTAAAATTAGACAGATATAAAATTCACGATATAGAAATAGTTATTGACAGATTAGTATTAAAGAATGATGAATCTTCGAAAAAAAGACTTAAGGATAGTCTGATTACTGCTATGTATCATGGAAATAATTCATTATTGATTGTTAATGAAGAAGATAACACAACTACTTATTTCAGTAGAAGTTTAATCTGTCCATCAACTGGTATTTCATATGAAAATCCTGAGCCAAACTCATTTTCATTTAATTCACCTAAAGGAATGTGTAAAAAATGCAATGGTTTAGGTAAATTAAATAAAGTAAATATTGATTTAGTTCTCCCTGACAAAAGTATTTCAATTCACAATGGTGGGCTTATACCATTGGGTAATTATAAAACTAGTTGGATTTTTAAACAAATTGAAACAATTTCTGACAGATATAATTTTAATATAAAAGACCCAATCAGTAAAATTCCAAAAAAAGCAATGGAAATAATATTGTTTGGAGGCAATGAATCATTTTCAGTCGAATCTAAAACTTTAGGTTTAACTAGAAAATATGAAATCGATTTTGAGGGAGTTATTCCGTTTATTGAAAATCAAGCGAATGAAATATACAGTGCTAGAATTAAAAGATGGGCAAATGGTTTCATGGATAATGTAAATTGTGAAAGTTGTAATGGAAGTAGATTAAACAAAGAGTCTAGAAACTTTTTTGTTAATAAAAAAAACATTCATGATCTTAGTAGTTTAGATATAATTGATTTAAAAAAATGGTTTAAATCTGTTGAATCAACACTTAGTAATAGAAATAAAATAATTGGATCTGAAATTATAAAAGAAATTAATAAACGTTTAGATTTTTTATTAAATGTCGGTTTAGATTATCTTTCGCTAAGTAGACCTACTAAATCTCTTTCTGGTGGAGAGTCTCAAAGAATTAGATTAGCTACTCAAATAGGATCTCAATTAGTAGGTGTTTTATATATACTAGATGAACCGAGTATTGGACTTCATCAAAGAGATAATTCTAAACTCATTGAATCTCTTAAAAAGCTAAGGGATTTGGGTAATACCATCATAGTTGTTGAACATGATAAGGAAATAATGGAAAAAGCTGATTGTATAATTGACGTTGGTCCACTTGCTGGAAAAAATGGAGGTGAAATAATTTTTAACGGAACGTATAAAGAAATATTAAAGTCCAATACGATTACCTCCCAATATTTAAAAAACATTAAATGTATTCCTGTTCCAAAGAAAAGAAGAACTTCTAAAAACAAGTTAACAATTCAAGGTTGTACTGGGAATAATTTAAAAAACATAACAGTTGATTTCCCACTTGGATTAATGATTGGAGTCACTGGTGTTTCAGGGAGTGGAAAATCTACTTTAATTAATGAAACTTTATATCCAATATTAAACAATCATTTTTTTAATGGAGTAAAAGAACCTCTTCCTTACAAAAAAATTAATGGATTAAAACATATTGATAAAGTTATAGAAATTAATCAATCTCCTATTGGAAGAACTCCAAGAAGCAATCCTGCAACATATACAGGTGTATATAGTGATATTAGATCTTTATTCTGTATGACTCAAGAATCTCTTATTAGAGGATATAAACCAGGAAGATTTAGTTTTAATGTAGTTGGCGGAAGATGTGAAACCTGTCAAGGTGGAGGATTAAGAAAGATTGAAATGAATTTCCTTCCTGATGTATATATTAACTGTGATGATTGTCAAGGTAAAAGGTTTAATAGAGAAACTTTAGAAATTAGATATAAAGGCAAATCTATCTCAGATATTTTAAGTATGACTATAAATGAGAGTTGTGATTTTTTTGAAAATTTTCCAAAGATTTTAAGGAAGTTAAAGACCTTAAAAGAAGTAGGTTTAGGTTATGTTACTTTAGGTCAACAATCAACAACATTGTCAGGTGGAGAAGCACAAAGAATCAAGTTAGCCTCAGAATTATCAAAAAAGGATACAGGAAATACAATATATATTTTAGATGAACCTACTACGGGTCTACATTTTCAAGATATTAAGGTTTTATTGGAAATGATTAATAGACTAGTAAACAAAGGCAACACTGTTATAATAATTGAACATAATATGGATGTAATTAAAACTGTTGATCATATTATCGAAATTGGCCCTAACGGGGGCAAATTAGGTGGCCAGGTTATTTTCAATGGCAAGCCTGAGGAATTGATTAATGTTGACAAAAGTCCCACTGCTACGTATTTAAAAAAAGAACTAACTTAGTTAAATGCATAGTAAAAATTTAAAAGGTTGGAATGAGGTAAAGACAAATGATTCTTGGTCCGTTTTTAAAATAATGGGTGAATTTGTAGATGGATTTGAAAAGCTTAGTAAAATTGGTCCTTGTGTATCAATATTTGGATCCGCTAGAACAAAACCCGATCATCCTCATTATATATTAACAACTGACATTGCAGAGAAGGTAGTTGATCTTGGATTTGGAATAATTAGTGGTGGTGGCCCAGGTATAATGGAAGCTGCAAATAAAGGAGCTAAAAAAGCCTTGGGTCCATCGGTTGGTTTAAGTATTGAACTTCCGTTCGAACAGACTGAAAATCCTTACATAGACGATGATAAATCATTGCACTTTGATTATTTTTTTGTTAGAAAGGTAATGTTCATGAAATATGCCCAGGCTTTTATTGTTATGCCTGGCGGATTTGGAACTTTAGATGAGCTTTTTGAAGCTTTAACATTGATTCAAACAAAAAAGGCTGAAATATTCCCAATAATATTAGTTGGAAAATCGTTCTGGAAAGGCTGTATTGACTGGATTAAAGAACAATTATTGTCCAATCATAATTATGTCTCAGATATTGATTTAAACCTTATTTCTATAGTTGATTCTCCTGATGAAGTTATTGATATTCTAACTAAGTTTTATGATAAGAAAGGTTTCAAGCCTAACTTTTAATATACCATTTAAGATTTTTATGAGAAAATGTTTGTTCTTGCTTTTTCTTTTCATTACCAGTTATGCATTTACTCAAGAAAATGAATATATAATTGATGCAAAATTTGATATTAAAAATAGAATAATTAATATTAAACAATCCATAAGTTTTACAAATAACAGTTTAAATGATATGGATCATATTGTTTTAAACGATTGGCCTCACTCCTATTTTAATCCATCGAGTCCTCTTGGCAATCGTTTGTCTGAAGATTTTACCCTTAATTTTCAAAGATCAACTAAAAATCAAAGAGGATATACCAACATAGTTGAAATCCAATCTGAAAACAACACTCTTGATTTTAGAAGGCTAACAAATAATATTGACATAATAAAAGTAAGTCTTAATGAAGTTTTAAAACCAAATAAAACAATAAAAATCAATATTAAATATCAAGTTAAAATACCAATAAGTGATTTTACTGGATATGGAATTGATAATGATAATAATATTAATCTTTCTGAATGGTTTATCACTTTAGCAAAAATTAAAAATAACAAATGGCTAATAGAGAGTAATTTAGATTTAAATGATTTATCATTGGATCCGTCATTATATAAGTTTAAAATTACTTACCCATTAGATTTTGATTTAATTTCTGATTTAGAAATAGAATCTATTATATTAAATAAAAGCAATAAAATATTAGAGTCTAAAACTGAAAACAGAATCAATATTCCCATAACACTTACTCAAAATAATTTTTTTAAAAAATTTAATACAACTGAAAATTTAATAATATCAGATTTGTATAATGTTTCTAATAATAAAACAGATTCTATAGTTAATAAAGTAATAAATTATGTAGATGGCAAAACTGGAAATAACTTATTAAAAAATAATCAAAACAGTGATTCAATAAACTTAAATTTTATTTTTAAAAAAACATCAGATTATGCTCGAATTAAGCTTGGAAATTATCCAATTAAAAATATCGTTTTATCCAAATTTGATTTAGAAAAAGATCCTGTATATGGCTTGAACAATATCCCTGATATTTTAAATCCATTTGAAAAATCTTTTATTATTGAATTTTCAGTTTTAAAACTTATAATTTCAAAGTATTTAAAAAATCTATATCCTGTTCACAAGCGAAAAGATTATTGGCAAATTAAAGGGATTGAAACCTTTTTACTAATTGATTATATTGAAGAATATTATCCCGATTTAAATTTAATAGGAAAATTTTCTGAGTTATCAATTATTAAAAACAGAGAATACTCCAAATTTAAATTTAGTGAACAATTTAGATTGTTTGATAATATAATTTCAAGTAGAAATATTAGTCAGCCGATTAATTCTCAATTAGATTCTCTTACAAGAATAAATTATAAAGTCATTAATCCATATAAATCAGGACTAGCATTAAAAATGTTGGATGATTATTTAGGTGATGACAAAGTATCTATGAGTATTTTAGATTTTTCAATTAATAATAAACTTAAATTAAATAATAAATCATTTTTAAATATTCTTAATAAAAACTCAAGTAATGAAATTTCTTGGTTTGATAATTATATAAATTATAATAACAATATTGATTTTTCAATTAAAAAAATTGAATCTGAAGAAAATAATTATAAATTTTTAATTAAAAACAGCTCGAAATTAAGTCTCCCACTTAAAATCACTTTAATTGATGAAAAAAATAAAATTAGAAGTAAATGGTTAGATGAATTTACTAATGATACTATAATTAAAGTTGGTTATAATAGTAAAGTGATTATTAATTCCGAAAAATATTTTTCAGAAAATAATTTTTCTAATAATTACTCATCAACCTTTAAAACAAATAAAAAAACAAAATTTGTTTTGTTTAAGGATTTTGAAAATAACTCTATTAATCAAATTTATTATATCCCTTTATTTAACTATAATCTTTATGATGGTTTAATGCCCGGAGTTTCTTTTTCTAATACATCTCCAATAAAGAGACCTTTTTCTTATAAGGTTATACCTTATTATTCAACTAAGCAAAAAGAATTATTAGGAAAGATTAATTTAAAATTTACTGAATACAACAAAAATAAAGACACTAAGTTGTTTAGTATAAATTATTTTTTAGGCGCTTCAATTTTTCATTATAAAGATGATCTTTCTTATAATACTTTCTTTCCGTCAATTGTTTTAGCCTTTAGAGATAAGGATTTAAGATCTAATTCAAGACAGTTTTTAAGCATGAGGTATATTAGTGTTTTTAGAGAAGAAAACACAAATACAGATCAATATCCTAACTATAACATTTTAAACCTTAAATATATAACGTCTAACTCTAGTGTTGAAAAAGCATTTAATTTTAAATCTGACTTTCAATTTAATAGAGATTTTATAAAAAGTTCAGTAACATTTAATTATAGAAATTATTATAAAACAAACAGACAATATAATATTAGATTTTTTGCTGGAAAATTTTTTATAAATAATACTAAAGATGACTATTTTAGTTTTTCTACATACAGAGCTAGAGATTATTTATTTAGCACCAATTTACTTGGAAGATCTGAAAACTCAGGATTTTACAGCCAACAATATATAGGTTCCGAAGGTGGTCTCAAATCTAAGATTAATTATGAATTTGCTAATGACTATATAATTTCTTTGAACTCGGGAATAACTATATGGCAGTGGATAGAAGCTTATGCTGGAGTTGCTGCTATTAAAAATTTTAATTATAGTTTAAGAACACAATACGAAACAGGAATAAGGTTAAATCTTTTAACTGATTATTTTGAATTATACCTTCCACTCTATTCATCTCTTGGGAATGAGTTTAGCCAAGCTGATTACTTAAGTAAAGTTAGATTTAAAATTTCAATTGATCCAAACACATTATCTGGTCTGTTTACAAGAAGATGGTTTTGATATACAAATAGGAATCAACGTCTTTTTTATTTAATTTTGCAAAACTAAATTTCTTAATGGAAAACAATATTGATCTTAACAAAGAAATCACTTTTGAAACTTTTAAAAAACAGGTTTTAGAAGATTATAGAATAATAGTAACAAGCAGGGAAGCTAGTTTACTTGGAAGAAGAGAGGTTTTAAGTGGAAAAGCAAAGTTTGGTATTTTTGGAGATGGAAAAGAACTACCACAAATTGCACTTGCAAAAGTTTTTCAAAATGGTGATTTTAGATCAGGTTATTATCGAGATCAAACATTTATGATGGCCATAGACGAATTGAGTGTTAAACAGCTTTTCTCAGGTTTATATGCAAACACAGACATAAATGAAGAACCAATGTCTGCAGGACGTCAGATGGGAGCACATTTCAATACTCCGCTTTTAAACACTGATGGTTCGTGGAAAAAATTAATTAATCTTAAGAATTCTAGTTCTGATGTTTCATGTACCGGTTCGCAAATGCCAAGATTACTAGGATTAGCTCAGGCTTCAAAATTATATAGAAATTTAGATTTTAAAAATTCAAAAAATTTTTCAATTAATGGTAATGAAATTGCGTGGGGAACAATTGGTAACGCTAGTACAAGTGAAGGTGTTTTTTTTGAAGTGTTAAATGCAGCTGGAGTCCACCAAGTTCCCATGGTAATTAGTATTTGGGATGATTCATATGGTATTTCTGTTGAAAACAAAGATCAAACAATAAAAGAAGATATTTCTGAAGCTCTTTCTGGTTTCAAAAGAACATCATTAAAAAAAGGTTTTGAAATACTTACTGTTAATGGCTGGGATTATCCTGATCTAATTAATACGTATCAAAAAGCTAGTGATATCGCTAGAGTTGAACATGTTCCTGTGATAGTACACGTAAAAGAGCTTACACAACCACTTGGTCATTCATCATCTGGATCACATGAAAGATATAAAACTAAAGAAAGATTAGAATGGGAAAAAATTAATGATTGTAATGTCAAAATGAGACAATGGATTATTGATAATAGTATTTCAAATAATGATGAACTAAATATAATAGAATCTAAATGTAAGGATTATGTAAGAATTTCTAAAAAGGATGCATGGGAAACTTATATAAATCCAATACTTAAAATTAGAGATGAATATATTCAATTTTTAGATGTTCTTTTTAAAAATTATAAAGATTATAATTTAGATATTTTTATCTCAGAGCTTAAAAGAATAAAAGAACCAAACAAAAAAGATATTCTGTCTAGTGCGAGAAAAGTATTAAGAGTATTGTTGAACGAAAACTCACTTGAGTTAGATGCACTTAAGAATTGGATTAATAAATTCTCATCCAAGCAAACTAAAACATACAGTTCTAAGCTTTATAATGAATCCGACACTAACTATAAAAGTGTTAAAAAAGTTGATCCACTTTATGATTTCAATAATAAGAAAGTAGATGGAAGGATTATAATTAGAAATAATTTCGACAGTTTATTATCCAAATATGATAATCTAATTATTTTTGGTGAAGATTCAGGAAAAATTGGTGATGTCAATCAAGGTTTAGAAGGGTTACAGGATATTCATGGAGTTGATAGAGTTTCTGATAGAGGAATTAGAGAAGCTTCCATAATCGGAGAAGGTATTGGTTTAGCGTTAAGAGGATTTAGACCAATAGCTGAAATTCAGTACTTAGATTATTTGCTATATGCATTGCAAATCCTAAGTGATGATCTTGCTACTCTTCATTATAGAACTTTTGGAAGACAAATTGCGCCTTTAATAATTAGAACAAGGGGACACAGACTTGAGGGTATTTGGCATTCAGGTTCTCCGATGGGAGCTTTATTATCAACATTGAGAGGAATTAATATACTTGTTCCAAGAAATATGGTTCAAGCTAGTGGAATGTATAATTCTTTATTACAATGTCAAGAACCTGCTGTAATCATCGAATCTTTAAATGGATATCGTCTAAAAGAAAATCAACCAAATAATTTATCCGAATTTACTGTATTGATTGGTGAATCTGAAAAAATTAAGAATGGTGATCAAATTACAATAGTTTCATATGGTTCTACACTTAGGTTAGTAGAAAAAGCTTCTAATGAATTAGACAATTTAGGAGTTAGTTGTGAAATTATTGATATTCAATCTCTAATTCCATTTGATAATTCCAATTTAATTATTAAAAGTTTAAAGAAGACTAATAAGTTACTTATTATTGATGAAGATCTTCCTGGTGGAGCGTCATCATATATTTTACAAAAAGTTATTCAAGAACGTGATGGTTTTCAGTATTTAGATTCTACTCCAATGACACTTACTTCGAAAGCTCATAGGCCAGCTTATGGTACAGACGGTGATTACTTTTCTAAGCCATCTATAGATGACATTATTGAAACTGCATATGCAATAATGAACGAATACGATCCAAATAACTACCCAAGTATAATTTAATTCATTATTTGAACAATTAATTGATTAAGAATGTTTTCTTGTGAATTATTGCTAACGCCAAATCCTTTTGATTTTAAATCAATATTTTTTATTAGAGTAATTATAGAAGATATTTTCTTCATTGGGTAAATTTTTGAAGCTCTATGATAATCTTTAACAAAAAATTTATTTATCCCAAGTGTTGAAGCAACATTGTTTTCGGATTTATTATTTAAACTGTGAAATTGAAATAATTGAATAAAGTAATTAAATAAAGAGCTTAATACTACTTGAGTCGGATAGCTTTTAACATTATTGGAAAAATAATCTCCAATAATTAAAGCTTTACTTATGTTACCTAAACCAATTGCATTTCTTAATTCAAATATGTTAAAATCCTTGCTGATTCCGATGTTTTTTTCAATTAGCCTAGGGGTAATGTTATTGTTTTTAGGATTTAATAACTTCAGTTTGTTAAGTTGATTATTTATCATTTTCAAATCATTGCCTAAAAACTCTACAAGCATTTGATTTGCTTTAATATCAATTGTATAATTATTTTCTTTTAATTTATTTGTAATCCAGGTTGAAACCTGATTGTCATACGGTTTTTTAGAATTTAAGATTAAACCAAACTTCAGAATTGCTTTGTATATTTTCTTTCGTTTATCTAAACTTTTATATTTATAATTAATTACTAAAATTGTAGAATGCATAGGATTTAACATATAATTTAATAATCCATCAATTTTTGATGATAAATCTTGAGCTTCTTTAATTATTACTAATTGAAATTTCGACATCATAGGAAATCTTTTACATACTGATATAATTTCATCTGTATTGGTGTCTTTCCCATAAAGAATTGTTTGATTAAAGCTTTTCTCGTCTTCATTAAGAACTTTATTCAATAATAAATCATTAATCAAATCAATGTAGTACGCTTCTTCACCCATTAAAAAATAAACAGGACTAAAAACTTTATTATTGATTTTTGAAACAATACTATTAATTTCTTGTAAATTCATTTTTTGAATATGATAAAATTAAATTTTCCAGACTTTGAATTTAAGTTAAAAAAAATTGATAATAAAACTTTTATTTTTGATTTTGTAAGAAAAAAATTCATTCTATTAACACCAGAGGAATGGGTAAGGCAACATGTTTTAAATTTTCTAATTATTAAGAAGATTCCATTAACACATATCGCTATTGAAAAAAAAATTTTAATAAATAATTTAAATAAAAGATTTGATATTGTAATTTACAACAATAAAGGTGACGTGAAAATGCTTATTGAATGTAAATCACCCTCAATAAAATTAACTCAAAACGTATTTGATCAAATATCAGTCTATAATATGAAACTAAATTCAAAATTTTGTATGATTACAAATGGATTAGATCATTTATATTTTAAAATCGATCAATTATCTAAAAAATATATTTTTGTAAAAGATTTTCCATTAACATGAAAACAGCTATTGTAATTCTTAACTGGAACGGTTTAAGGCATTTAAAAGAATTTTTACCAAGTGTTGTTAAATATTCTAATAATAATCCAATTTACATTATAGATAATAGTTCAACAGACAATTCGATCGAGTTTGTAAGACAAACTTTTCCTGAAATTAATTTAATACTAAATTCAAATAATTTTGGATATGCCAAAGGATACAATGAAGGTTTAAAAAAGATAAATGAAGAAGTTTATTGTTTGTTAAACAACGATGTTGAAGTAACGAAAGGATGGTTAGATCCTATAATAGAAGAATTTAAAAATAATGAATCTGTTGTTGTTGCTCAGCCTAAAATTTTAGACTATAAAGATAAAAGTAAGTTTGAATACGCTGGAGCTGCAGGCGGTTTTATAGATTATTTTGGATATCCTTATTGTAGAGGAAGAATTTTTAATACCATAGAAAAAGACACTGGTCAATACGATCAAAATATTGATATTTTTTGGGCATCAGGCGCTTGTTTCTTTGTTAGAAAAAAAACCTTTGAAATGTTAAATGGTTTTGATGAAAATTTCGTTAATCATATGGAAGAAATTGATTTATGCTGGAGACTTTCAAATTTAAATATAGATCTTAAAAAAAGATTTATATACAAAAGTGTAATTTATCATTATGGAGGGGGATCTTTAGATTATAAGAATCCAAAAAAACTTTTTTATAATATACGTAATCAAAGATGGATGATATTGAAAAACATGAATGTTTTTTATGGAAAATCACTCACTTTGTTTTTGATTCAGATTATAAATTTTTTAGTTCTTTGTAAATATTTATTTAACGTAAAAATTAAATTTTTTATTGAAATCTTAAAGGCAATGTTCTCAAATTCAATTACTGTTAAGGATGATAAAATTAATATTGCAAAAAAATATGAGAAATTAAGATCGAATAAAATCAAATCAAAACATTATAAGATTACATCAATCTTTTATCATTATTTTTTAAGGTCGGAAAAAAAATTTTCAGATTTAACTTAACTTTAATTTTTTGTCTAATTTTTTTATTTAAATTTGATGTTAAATATTAACATTATGAAAAAATTAATACTAACAATTTTAACTGTTTCTTTCTTGTTTACATCTTGTATTTCTAAAAAAGACTATGCAGCTTTAGAATCAACTAATAAACAAAATAAAGATTTACTTAATTCAGCAACATTAAAACTTAATGCGTGTATTGAAGATAAATCGAATTCTGAAGCTAGTTTGAGAACTTTAAAAGATCAGGTTGCTTTTTTAAAAGCAAACAATCAAGATCTTATAAATAATATGGGTAATTTAACTACGTTATCTCAGAAGGGTGCGGAAAATCTTGAAAAATCTCTTGAAAGTATGAAGGAGAAAGATTTAACAATTAACACAATGAGAGATGCTGTAACAAGAAGAGATTCAGTAACTCTTGCATTGGTTACAAGTCTAAAGGGTACATTCATCGATATTAATGATAAAGATATTGAAGTAAATGTCGAAAAAGGTGTGGTATTTATTTCAATTTCTGACAAATTATTATTTAATAGCGGAAGTTATATTGTGTCTGAAAGAGCGAAAGAAGTATTAGGTAAAGTTGCCAAAGTAGTTTTGGATAAACCTGAAATTGAATTTTTAGTTGAAGGACATACAGATGATCAATCTATTCAAAATGAAGTATTGTTAGATAATTGGGATTTAAGTGTTAAAAGAGCTACGTCTGTTGTTAGAGTGTTACAAAATGATTTTGGTGTTCAACCTGAAAGAATGACTGCTGCTGGAAGAAGTTTTTATGTTCCTGTTGCGGATAACGATACAGCTGAAAATAGATCTAAAAACAGAAGAACTAGAATTGTTGTTCTTCCTAAACTTGATCAATTTTATGATTTAATTGAACAAGGTATGCAAGGAGGAGCAAATTAATATTTATAATTTTTGAGTTTTTAAAAAACACATTCTATGAATGTGTTTTTTAATATATAGACATTACTAAGAGTAAATATTTCTTTTTACCAATCAAATACCCAATTAAATAGACGATATTTGCACACTTAATTAAAAAAAATGGGCAATTTCAAAGATTTAGGAGTAAACAAGGGCTTATTAATAGCTGTTGAAGAAATGGGTTTTACTTCTCCCACTCCTGTACAAGAAAAAGCAATACCCTATTTACTAAAAGGTAAAAAAGATTTAATTGCATTAGCACAAACTGGAACAGGTAAAACTGCAGCGTTTGGACTTCCATGTATTCAACATGTTGATCCAAAAATAAAACATGTGCAGACGATAATTCTTTGTCCAACACGTGAGTTGTGTATACAAATTTCAAAAGATCTATTAAAATTCGCAAAACATTTAGATTATGTTAAAATCGTAGCAGTATATGGTGGAACTAGTATTGAAAATCAAATTAAATCAATCAAAAAGGGTGTTCAAATTATTGTTGGTACTCCAGGAAGAACTAAAGATTTAATAAGAAGAAAAGTCTTGAAATTAGACATAGTTAACAAAGTCGTTTTAGATGAGGCAGACGAAATGTTAAGTATGGGATTTAAGGAAGATTTAAACTATATATTGGATACAACATCAGAAAATAGACAAACAATGTTGTTTTCTGCAACTATGTCCAGAGAAGTTAGATCAATTTCTAAAAAATTCATGAAAGATGCAGAAGAAATTACTGTTGAAAAATTAAATTCTGGAGCTAAAAATGTTGAACATCATGTGTATAATGTTAATTCAAGAGATAAATACGATACTTTAAAAAGAATTGCTGATTTTAATCCAGATATATATGGAATTGTTTTTTGTAGAACAAGAAGAGAAACCCAGGATATTGCTAATAAATTCATGAATGACGGATATAATGCTGACGCTATTCATGGTGAATTATCTCAAGGACAAAGAGATGAAGTAATGTCAAAGTTTAGAAATAAATCTCTTCAAATATTAATTGCTACTGATGTAGCTGCACGTGGACTTGATGTAGATAGTTTGACACACGTAATTAATTACTCACTTCCTGATGATCCTGAAGTTTATACACATAGAAGTGGACGAACCGGAAGAGCAGGAAAAAGTGGAATTTCAATAGCTATTTCAAATTCAAGAGAAGGAAGGAAATTAAAATCAATTGAAAATAAATCTCAGATTAAATTTATAAGAAAAGAAGTCCCCTCAGGAAAAGAAATTTGTTCTAAACAACTTTTTAAATTAATTGATAAAATTAAAAATGTAAAAGTTGACGAAAAGCAAATTGAACCCTTTTTACAAGATATTTATTCTAAGCTTGAATCATTGTCAAGAGAAGATTTGATTAAACATTTTGTTTCATCAGAATTTAATAGATTTTTAGAATATTATACTAAAAGCAGAGATATTAAAAGTGATAATAGTAGTGCTAGAAATTCAAAAGATTTTGAAAGATCTAGTAGACGTTCTAAAGATTTTGAAATACTTTCAGTTAATGTTGGAAGAAAACAAGGGGTTACTCCAATTGAATTAATTTCTTTAGTAAATAGAATAACAAAATCTAATGAAATTGAGATAGGCAGTATAGACATTAGGCAATCTTATACTATTTTTGAAATTGATAGATCTATAACCAAATCACTCATTAAAACTAGTTCAAATTTAGACTTTAACGGAACTGATTTAAAAGTTAGTGTTTCAAAAGAAAAAATTGAGAAAAAATATAAAAGAGAAAAGAATGAAGGGAGATCTAAAAACAAAAGAGATTTTAAAAGTCATTCTAGATCAAGGTCTAGAAATAGATCTGAAAGTAGAGGGAAAAGAAAATATAGAGATTAAACAACTTTTTCATATTTAGCGAATTTTAATAATATTTTTTTTAAACCGCTAATTTCAAATTTAACTTCAGCTTTTTTATCACCACCTTCTCCTTCAGTATTAACTACTTTACCTTTTCCAAATCTATTGTGTAGTATTATATCTCCTACGTTTATATCGATGTAATCAGAACTTGAATTTGATGAATAATTATTTTTTATTATTTTTTTTAAAGAAGTTTTTCTTTCAGGCTTCTTGAATCTGATCTTGTTCTCTGATTTATTATTTGATTTAAACTTATTAGAGTTTTGTAAATTATTGAATTTTACATATTCAGTATCTATTTCACTAATAAACCTACTAGGCTCACAATCATTTAATTTCCCCCATCTGTAGCGTGTTTTTGAATGTGAAAGTGTTACTTTTTTCTTAGCTCTCGTTAAAGCTACATAAAACAATCTTCTTTCTTCTTCTAAATCTGATCGTGTCGTTGAACTTAATGCAGATGGAAATAAGTCTTCTTCTAAACCTACTATGTAAACATTAGAAAATTCTAAACCTTTGGCTAAATGGATTGTCATTAATGAAACCTTTGGTTCTTCTTTTATTATGTCCTTATCTAAATCTGATATTAAAGCAACATCTTCAAGAAATTCGCTTAATGAACCATTTGAATCTACAATTTCTTTTTGACCATCAATAAAATCTTGAACGGCATTTATTAATTCCTCAATATTTTCAATTCTACTTATAGATTCAGGAGTACCTTCATTTTTAAGTAAATTTACTACTCCTACCCTTTTCAATACTTCGTTCAAAATTTCTAAAGCATTAAGGTTTTCATTTGCAATTTGAAAACTTTTAATCATGGTTACAAAATCAAATAACTTTTGCTTTGTTCCGTTATTAATTTTTATTTCTGAATTATTAATATCCTCAACTATATCAAAAATTGTAAGATTATTTTCATTTGAAAAAATTTGAATTTTTTCAAGAGTTGTTTGTCCAATTCCTCTTGGTGGATAGTTTATTATTCTTTTTAAACTTTCTTCATCATTTGGATTAACAATTAATCTTAAATAAGCTATAATATCTTTTATTTCCTTTCTTTGATAAAATGATAATCCACCAAATATTTGAAATGGTATATTTTTCCTTCTTAATGCATCTTCAATAGATCTAGATTGAGCATTTGTTCTGTATAATACCGCAAACTGATCATTTCGAAGTTGTGATTTATATTTTTCTTCAAATATTGATGAAGCTACAAATCTTCCTTCCTCAGAGTCTGTAACTGTTTGATTGACTTCAATCTTATCTCCAATTTCATTTTCTGTCCAAACCTTTTTGTCTAGTTTATTTATATTTTTATTAATAACAGAATTTGCTGCGTTTACAATATTTTGTGTTGATCTATAGTTTTGTTCAAGTCTGTAAACAGATGAATTGGTATAATCTTTTTGAAACGATAAAATATTTTCAATATTAGCTCCTCTAAAACCGTAAATACTTTGCGCATCATCTCCTACAACACATATATTTTCAAATTTATCGGCTAGTGCTTTAACTATAAGATACTGTGAATGATTAGTATCTTGATATTCATCTACATGAATATATTTAAATCTATTCTGATATTTATTTAATACCTCTGGAAATCTATTTAATAACTCATTTGTTTTCAATAATAAATCATCAAAATCCATTGCTGACGCTTTAAAACAACGATTTACATAAGTTTGATATATTTTGCCAAACATAGGTCTTCTGGATTCTTTGTCTTGTTGAACAAGTTCCGGATTATTATGATATGCCTTTACAGTAACTAAATTATTTTTTAAAGATGAAATTCTATTTCTAATATTTCTATACTTGTAAAGATCTTTATCTAATTTAAGTTCTTTGATGATAGATGATATTAGTCTTTCAGAATCTTGCGTGTCATAAATAGAAAAACTAGAACTATATCCTAAATAGTCAGCTTCAGATCTTAAAATCCTTGCAAATATTGAATGAAAAGTACCCATCCAAAGTGCCTTAGAATTCGATTGACCAACTATTAATCCAATTCTTTCTTTCATTTCCCTGGCAGCTTTATTAGTAAAAGTAAGTGCCAAAATTGAAAATGGATCAACACCTTGTTCCATTAAATAAGCAATTCTATAGGTTAAAACTCTTGTTTTTCCAGATCCTGCACCAGCAATTACCATAACTGGACCATCTTTATGTACAGTAGGAAGCTTTTGTGAGTCGTTTAACTTACTTAAGTAGTCTTGCAAATCAATAATTTATTGGTTTAAATAATTAGATATATATATCTATTTTTACCTTATAAAGTTAATAAATTATATTAGTGTTGTGAAAGAAAATTTTTTAAATACTTCAATTGATTATTTAAAAGGGGTCGGTCCTAATAGAGCAGAAATTTTAAAAAAAGAATTTAAAATTTTTACATACAATGATTTATTAAATTTTCTTCCATTTAGATATATTGATAGAACAAAATTTTATTTAATAAATGAAATTCAAAAATCTAATGCAGATGTTCAAATAATCGGAAAATTTACTGAAATATATTTTCATAAAAACATTAAAACTAATCGTTTAATTGGAAATTTCAGTGACGGAACTAATTCGATTGAAGTTGTTTGGTTTAAAGGAGCAAAATGGATTGAAAAATCAGTTAAACTTAATACTGACTATGTCTTATATGGAAAACCTAATTGGTATTTAAACAAGTTTTCAATAGCACACCCAGAATTAGATTTTTTAAAAGAATTTAACAAAAAACAAGTTAAGGGTTTATTACCTGTTTACAGTTCAAACGAAAGAGTTCTTTCAAGAGGAATAACCAATAAGTTTTTTAGGGAAGTAATATTTAGTATTATTAGTTCCTCATCCAATTTTGCTAAAGAAAATTTAAGTAAAGATATTAATGAGAAATATAATTTTATCTCAAAACACCAAGCATATAAAAATATTCATTTCCCTTTCAATCAAGAACTTTTGTCAAAAGCAGAACATAGATTAAAATATGAGGAATTTTTTTATCTACAATTAGAGTTTTTAATGAGCAATATCTCTAAAAAATCAAAATTTAAAGGATTTAATTTTTCTAAGGTTGGAGATAGTTTTAATAAATTTTATTCATCTCACTTAACTTTTTTATTAACAAATGCTCAAAAGAGAGTAATTAAAGAAATTAGAAAGGATTTTTCTTCAAATGCACAAATGAACCGGCTTCTACAAGGTGATGTTGGTTCAGGGAAAACTATCGTTGCTCTATTAAGTTCTTTAATTGCTATTGATAATGATTTTCAGGTCTGTTTTTTAGCTCCCACTGAAATACTAGCACAACAGCATTTTAATAGCTTAAACGAATCATTGTCTGAAATTGATATTAATGTCAATATCCTAACTGGCTCATCTTCAAAAAAAGATCGTATAAATTTGTTTTCAAACTTAATTGAAGGTAAAATAAATATTTTAGTCGGAACTCATGCGGTTTTAGAGGATAATGTGAGATTTAAGAATTTGGGATTTGTTATCATTGATGAACAACACAAATTTGGAGTTGCGCAAAGATCAAAACTTTGGAGAAAAAATATTAATCCTCCACATGTTTTGGTTATGACCGCTACACCAATTCCAAGAACTTTAGCTATGAGTGTTTACGGAGATTTAGATATTTCTATTATTGATGAACTTCCACCTGGCAGAAAAGTTGTAAAAACCGTTCATAGAACAGATAGAAACAGGTTAGAAATCTTTAAATTTTTAAAAGATGAAATTAAACTTGGAAGACAAGTTTATATTGTATATCCGTTAATTGAAGAATCTAAAAAGTTAGATTATAAAGATTTAATGGATGGATATGAAAGTATTTCCAGAGAATTTCCTAATAATATATATCAAATAAGCATACTACATGGAAGAATGAAGTCTGAGGACAAGGCTATTGAAATGAAGAGATTTAAAGATGGTAAAACTAACATTATGGTTTCAACAACTGTTATTGAAGTTGGTGTTAATATCCCTAATGCAAGTGTAATGGTTATTGAAAGTTCAGAAAAGTTTGGTTTATCTCAGTTACACCAGTTAAGAGGAAGAGTTGGTAGGGGGTCAGAAAACAGCTATTGTATATTAATGACTTCTAATAAACTAAGTTCAGATGCTAGAAAAAGAATTAAAACAATGATTAGTACCAATGATGGTTTTAAAGTTGCAGAGGTAGATATGGAAATTAGAGGACCTGGAAATCTATTAGGAACTCAACAAAGTGGATTATTAAATTTGAAAATAGCTAATATAATTACAGATAAAGAAATTTTAGAATCTGCTAGAGAAGATGTAAAAGAAATTATTTCTATGGATTCAAGACTGATTAAAATAGAAAATAAATTAATTAAAGAAGAATACGATAAAAAAACAAAAAACACTCTTTTATGGAAACATATAAGTTAAGTAATTATTTAATTTAAATATTCTTAATTGTATCTTTGAAGCTCTAATATTATTATTAATGAATATATCATTTAACTGGTTGTCAGAATTTTTAAAAATTGATTTAAGTATTGAAGAGGTTTCAAATATTCTAACTGATATTGGTTTAGAAGTTGAGGGCATTGAAAATTATGAGCAATATAAAGGTGGTTTAGATGGACTTGTGGTTGGAGAAGTTGTTTATTGTGATCAACATCCAAATGCTGACAGGTTAAGTATTACAAAAGTTAATATTGGAGAAGATTCTAATTTGCAAATTGTTTGTGGAGCTCCTAACGTACAATTAAATCAAAAAGTTGTAGTTGCAACTGTAGGAACTACTCTATATCCTCTTAACGACGATAAATTTAAAATTACTAAGAGTAAAATTAGAGGTGAGGTTAGCCAAGGAATGATTTGTGCCGAAGATGAAATTGGGGTTGGAAATTCACACGATGGTATTATAGTTTTAGATAGTAAAGTGAAAGTAGGCACTAAAGTTTCAACTATATATGATAATTATTCTGACAAGGTTTTTAATATTGGTTTAACTCCAAACAGATCAGATGCTATGAGTCATCTTGGCGTAGCTAGAGATCTAAGAGCTGCTTTGATGCACAAAGGTCTTAAGAACGAACTAATAACTCCGTCTGTTTTATCATTTAATATAAACTCAAGAACTCAAAAAATTAATATTAATATTGAAAACCCTGAAATATGCCCAAGATTTACAGGTGTTTGCATAAATAATATAATCGTTAAAGAATCACCAAATTGGTTAAAAAATAGATTAAAATCTATTGGACTATCACCCTTAAATAATGTTGTTGATATTACAAATTATGTTTTGCATGAAATTGGTCAACCTTTACACGCATATGATTTTGATAAGATAGCTTCTAAATCTATAAATGTTAAGACTTTAAAACAAGGTACAGAGTTTACAACTTTAGATGGAGAATTAAGGAAACTTCTTAAAACTGATTTAATGATATGCGATTCTGATACTCCAATGTGTATTGCAGGGGTTTTCGGTGGACAGGATCATGGAATAACTAGTGAAACAAAATCAATTTTTTTAGAAAGCGCTTATTTTGATCCAATTTCTATAAGAAAAACAGCAAAACATCACGGAATTAATAGCGATTCCTCATTTAGGTTTGAAAGGGGAATTTGTATAGACTCTGTTGAGTATGCACTTAAAAGAGCTGCTATCTTAATTTGTGAATTGTGTGATGGAAATATTTCTAGTGATATAATTGACGAGTTTGCAAAAAAACCAGAAGAAGTATCAATACTTTTAAATTTTGATAAAACGAATAAACTAATTGGTCAGGAAATTCCAAGAGAAGAAATTAAATCAATATTAACTTCTTTAGATTTTAAAATTAATAACATTACAGAAACTGGAGTTGGAATTACAGTTCCCTTCTATAGACATGATGTAACAAGAGAATGTGATGTTATAGAAGAAATTCTTAGAATATATGGTTATAATAAAATAAACTTATCTAATAAGTTATCAATTCCGATTAGCCAAGAGGGATATAATAACAGCTATCAAATTGAAAATTTAATAGCCAATTCATTAACTCCTTTTGGATTTAATGAGATAATGAATAATTCTCTTACTAATAATAAACTAAATGTGTTAGAAAGAAATAGTGTCAATATAATTAACTCGATTAGCCTAGATATATCTCAGCTTAGAACAAGTTTACTAGAATCTAGTTTAAAAACACTTGAATTTAATTTAAACAGAAAAAACAAGAACAATAAGTTTTTTGAATTTGGGAAAATTTATGAATTTATAAATAAAGAGACTGTTGAATCAAGAAGGCTTAGTATAACGTTTGCTAGTGACCTATTTCATAATTCCTGGAATAATAAGAATGTTAATTCTGATTTTTATATTATTAAAAATATAGTTTTAAATATTTTGAATAGACTTTCAATAAAATCCTCTGAAAAAATTATAAATCATAATGCATTCAATAATACTTTAGGTTTATATAACAAAAAAAAGAATCTAGCTTTAATAGGGGACGTTAAAGCTGAGTATCTCAACGAATTCAACATAAAAAACAAAGTATATTATGCATCTATAGATATTGATTGTATTCTAGAATTGGTAAATAATAATTTTATAAAATATACTAAACTTTCAAAATTTCCTCAAGTTAAAAGAGAATTAAATTTTTTATTAGAAAAGGAAATTCAATATATATCGATTGAAGATTACATCTTAAAGGATTCTAATATTAAGAATTTATTTCAGATGACTTTAAGTGATGCTTATGAAAGTGATAAACTACCAGATGGTAAAAAGTCTTACACACTAAATTTCATATTATTAGATAGATTAAAAACTCTTTCTGAAAAAGAAATATCACTAACAATGAATAAGATTCAAACAAAAATAGAATCTAAATTTAAAGCAATTTTACGTTCGTAATTAATATTTATGCAGCAAAAAAAATTGTTATATAAAGGATCTTTTGTTGAATCTAAAAGATTAGAACTTGAGCTAATATCTAATAATATTCATCCTATAATAGTTAATAAAAAGCAATCAGCTATTTTTTCAGGATTTGGCTATAATCCAAATGAAGAAATTCTTGTATATGTATTTGAAGATCAATTTGATTTCTCAAAAAAAATTGCAAATACTTTAGTTATATAATTTAGCTCTAAGCTCTTTTATTTTAGGATCACTAATATATGAGTCAAATGTTGTTAACCTATCTATTACACCATTTGGAGTAAGTTCAATTACTCTATTACCTACAGATTTTGCAAACTCAAAGTCATGAGTACTTAAAATCACATTACCTTTAAATTTTTTTATTGAATTATTTAATGCAGTAATAGATTCTAAATCTAAATGACTTGTTGGTTCGTCAAACATTAAAACATTAGATCTTAACATCATCATTCTAGAAAGCATACACCTGACTTTTTCACCCCCGGATAGAACATCACAATTTTTTAATGCTTCTTCACCACTAAAAATCATTTTACCTAAAAAACCTCTAATAAAAACTTCCTCTCTCTCTTCATCATTTTTTGACCATTGTCTTAACCAATCAACTAAAGAAATTTTTTCATCAAAATATGAGTTGTTATCTAAAGGTAAATACGCTTGACTAGTTGTTATCCCCCAGTCAAATCTCCCTGTGTTAGCTATGAGTTTACTATTTAAGATTTGATAAAAAGCAGTTGTAGCCCTAGTGTCTTTTGAATATAATACTACTTTATCGCCTTTATTTAAATTAAAATTTATTTTATCAAATAATGTACTTGTTGAATCTGAAAAACTTAAATTTTCAACAGAAAGAATTTGATCTCCTGCTTCACGTTCTGATGTAAAAATCACTGCTGGATATCTTCTAGACGATGGTTTGATATCTTCAATTTTTAAATTATCAAGCATTTTTTTTCTTGATGTTGCTTGCTTAGATTTAGATGCGTTAGCACTAAATCTAGCAATAAAATCTTCTAATTCTTTTTTCTTTTCTTCTGATTTTCTGTTTTGTTGAGTTTTTTGTCTTAGAGCTAATTGACTTGATTCATACCAAAAAGTATAATTTCCAGAATAGTTATTAATTTTTCCAAAATCTATATCTGAAATATGTGTACAAACAGAATCTAAAAAGTGTCTGTCATGCGACACAACTATAACAGTATTATCATAATTTGAAATAAAATTTTCTAGCCATTTAATTGTTTCAAAATCTAAATCATTTGTTGGCTCATCCATTACTAAAACATCAGGATTTCCAAATAAAGCTTGCGCTAATAAAACTTTTACTTTTTGTACACCATCTAATTCACTCATATTCTTGTAATGATGCTCTTCTTTAATGTCTAAATTTGATAATAATGCTGCAGCTGAGCTTTCAGCATTCCAACCATCCATTTCTTCATATTTTAACTGTAAAACCCCTACTCTATCGCTATCTTTTTCAGAGAAATTAGGATTAGCATATATATCATCCATTTCCTTTTTAATACTAAAAAGGTCTTTATTACCCATTATAACTGTCTCTAACACTTGTTTCTGATCAAAAGCAAAATGGTCTTGCTCTAAAACTGACATTCTCTTTCCAGTCTCCAAATGAACATTTCCTGAATTTGGTTCAAATGTTTTTGATAAAATTTTTAAAAATGTTGATTTACCTGCTCCATTAGCACCAATAATTCCATAACAGTTACCTTTTACAAAAGAAGTATTAACTTCATCAAATAATACTCTTTTTCCGAATTGAACAGAAAGATTTGAAACACTTAACATATTAATAAGATTAAATTTTTTGCAAACTTAATAAAATCAATGTTATGAATATTCTTTATTATTATATAAATTATACAAACAAACAAAAGTGTCATAACACATGATTAAAAAAATATTTCCTTTTTTCTTAATTATATTAATTATAGGATGTAAAAGTGAAAACATAACTTTTATAAGTGGTAAAATCATCAAACCAACTAATAATGAGATTCAATTATTAAAAGATGAAAAAGTTATCAAAAATATAAACATCAATAATGAAGGAATCTTTTCAACATCTATTGATGACTTAAATGATGGTCTTTATAACTTTGTTCATCTTCCAGAGTTTCAATACTTAATTGTTAACAAAGGAGATAGCTTAGTGTTACGATTAAATTCATTAGATTTTGATGAGTCACTTGTTTTTTCTGGAAAAGGTGCTTCTAAGAACAATTATTTAATTGATGTGTTTTTAGAACATGAAAAAGATGAAAATTATGTTAAAAAAAATTATAAATCTTCAAGATTAATTTTTAAAAATATTATAGATTCTTTATTGAAGAAAAAGATAAAACATTATTCAGGTTACAATTTTAAAAATAATTTTATTTCTGATTTAATAATAAATCACGCTATATTAATCCCGCTGTACTCACATATTGAAAATTATATTATTATAAACAAAAATAATCATTCTAAAAATATTCAATATTTCAATAAATATAGAAAAGAAATTAACTTAAACATCAATGAACTATCTCATTTTAAACCGTATTTAGATTACATTACATTAAAATCTATTAATGAATCGTTTTCAGATAAAAAAGGGTATGATTACAATTTGAATTTTAATTTATTAAGATTGAATTATATTAAAAATCAAATATCTAATGAAACTATAAAGACAAAATTATTGAGATATATAGCATACGATTATTTATTAGAGGAAAAGTTATTAATAAATATAGATCAGTTTATATATGAATTTTTAAAAATATCTGAAAACGAAAATACAAACAGTGAGATTTCTATTCTTTATAAGAATATTACTTCGCTTCAAGTTGGTAAAAAATTTCCGGAAATTAAACTTTTTAATGAAAACAAAATTGTTAATGGAACAGAAATTAATGTAAATAATAAAAATATTTTTGTTTTTTGGTCATATGATCAAAATGCTCACCAAGTTAACTTGTTCAGTAAAATCAATATTTTTAGCGATAAATATTCTAATTATTATTTTAATTTAATTAATATCAATAAGGATAGTTTAAAGTGGAAAAATAATTATTCAAATAAATTCTATAATAATAGAATTAAAAACTTTAGAGCAGTGAATTTTGAATCTATGAGTAAGAAAATGATTTTAAACAACTTAAACAAAGTTATTATAACTGAGGATAATGGGATTATTAAAAAAATCCTCACTCTTAATAACTTAGAAAGATACTTAGAAAATAATTAATTCCCTTTTTTATAATCTGCCAAGAATTTCTCTAAACCAATATCAGTCAGTGGATGTTTTATTAAACCTTTAATTGAAGATAAAGGACCTGTCATCACATCCGCTCCTATTTTAGCACAATCTATAATATGCATCGTATGTCTAATAGAGGCTGCGAGAATTTGTGTATTAAAAGCATAATTATCATAAACATTAGCGATTTCAGAAATAAGGTTAAGTCCATCAGTTGAGACATCATCTAATCTTCCAATAAATGGAGAAACATAAGTAGCTCCAGCTTTTGCAGCTATTAGGGCTTGACCAACTGAAAATATAAGAGTACAATTAGTTCTAATTCCCTTGTTCGAAAAGTATTTCAATGCTTTTACTCCGTCTAAAATCATAGGAATCTTCACAACAATTTGAGAATGTAGTTTTGCTAAAGCCTCACCCTCTTTAATCATTCCATTAAGATCAGTAGATATTACTTCTGCAGAAACGTCTCCATCAACAATTTCGCATATTTTAATATAATGATTTAAAATATTTTTATGACCAGTAATTCCCTCTTTTGCCATCAATGATGGATTTGTGGTAACTCCATCAAGAACACCGAGGTCTTGTGCTTCTTTAATTTGATCAAGATTTGCAGTATCGATAAAGAATTTCATAATTTAATTTTTACTATAATATAAAAGTATTTTTTCATATAATCTGTCAGGAAGTATATTCTTTAAAACTATTGAAAATTTTTGAATAAACTGACCTACTTTATAATGAATTTTTGGATTTTTCGAATTGATTATCTTATAAATAAGCTTAGAAACTAAATCTGGATTTGATGCATTTTCAACATGTTTATTTGCTGATTTTAAAGATTTAGAATAATCATCTGTGTAATTAGATGAATTGTCTAATTTAGAATCAATCCTTCTTGAAGCTATGTCTGTTTTAAAATCCCCAGGTGCTACATTGACTACATTAATATTAAACTTTTTGAGTTCCATACTAAATACTTCGCCTATGATTTCAAGAGAACTTTTAGTGGCACAATAGATTCCTCTAAAAGGTATTCCGAAATATCCCAACACTGAAGTTATATTTATTATTAAACCCTTATTGTTTTCCCTCATAGAAGGTATACATTCTTTAATGATTGCAATTGGACCTAATAAGTTAGTTTGAAAGGCACTTTTAATATCTAACTCGGTTGTTTCCTCAAGAGGGCCAGTAATACCAATACCTGCATTATTAATTAACACATCTATACGATTTTCAATGTCCAGTATATGTTTTACTGTATTTTCTATTTCAACCTGAGAATTTATATCACATTTTAACAATTCAAATTCTGATATATTATATTTTTTTGGATCCCTACAGGTTCCGTATACTTTGAAACCCTTATGGGTTAAAAAAATTGATATAGATTTTCCAATTCCAGAGGATGCACCTGTAATTAAAATAATTTTCGACATAATTAAAAAAAAGGGCAAGCTACTTACATCACACCGCTACGACTATCTACCCTTGCTGTGTTCCCACCCTGGGGGAATTTAATAGGAGCTGGTTGTGTAAGACTTGCCCAACACAAATATATATATGTTTTATCAAATAAATATCTTTATAAAAAATAATTAATAACTAAATTTGAACAAAAGCATACAATGACAAACAGATTTAGTTTACTTATAATTGTCCTACTACTATTCTCATGTGGATCTACAATAAAAGAGAATTTTAACATCAATATTATAAAAACAACAGAATATTTAAAAAACAAAAACCAAATAGAGTTTTTTGTTAATAATCCTTCAAATTATAATATTACTAATCTAGAATTTAAAATTAATAATAAATCAGTTTCAAGTCCGTATACTTTAGATGATAAACTTGGAAAAAATTTATTAAAAGCCAGTTTTAATATAGATGACAAACAATTTAATATCAATAAAGAATTCATTGTTTATTCATCATTTAAACCTAAAGTATACACCTATAAAATCATAAATGAATTCTTTCATGACATGAATTCTTATACTCAGGGTCTTGAATTTGATGATTATTATTTATACGAAGGAACTGGTCAATATGGATATTCAATGTTAAAAAAAATTAATTTTCAAACAGGAGAGGTTTTGGATAAATTATTTTTAGATAAATCTTATTTTGGAGAGGGAATTACAATCTTAAATGATAAAATCTTTCAATTAACGTGGAAAAGTAAAATAGGATTTGTTTACAATTTAAATGATTTAAAATTATTAAAATCCTTTAATTATAAAAATAGTATTGAGGGATGGGGGTTGTGTAATGACGGAAAACATTTGTATAAATCGGATGGAACCGAAAAAATATGGAAATTAGATGCAAATAATTTAGAAGAAATAAGTTTTATTAATGTTGTAACTAATAATAAAGTAATAAATAAAATTAATGAACTTGAATGGTATAATAATAAAATTTATGCAAATACATATCAATTCAATAAAGAAGTAGGATTAATAATCAACCCTGAAAATGGTGAAGTTGAGGGAGTAATTGATTTTAGTGGTTTAAAAGAAAAAGTCAAAAATCATTCAGGCCTTGATGTTTTAAATGGCATAGCATATAATGAAAAAAGAAAAACTTTTTTTATTACTGGAAAAAACTGGAGTAAATTATTTGAAATTAAAATAATTGAGAAAAATTAATTAAATAGTGGTCTTCCATTCATTAATTTATTTACTTCAAATTTAACATTGTTTATTACTTCTAAATTCTCATAATTATTAATGACTCTATCTATAAAATCAACAATTAACACCATATCTTTTTCTTTCAATCCTCTTGTTGTAATTGCAGGAGTACCAAATCTTATTCCAGAAGTTACAAAAGGAGATTTATCATCAAAAGGAACCATATTCTTATTAGCTGTTATATCTGCTTTAACTAATGCTAATTCACAATCTTTTCCAGAAATGTTTTTGTTTCTTAAATCAATTAACATCATGTGGTTATCAGTTCCGCCAGAAATAATCTTATAATCCCTGTTAACAAACTCCTCTGCCATTGCTTTTGCATTTTGTCGGACTTGAACCATGTAAGACATAAAATCATCAGTTAGAGCTTCTCCAAAAGCAATTGCTTTTCCAGCAATAACATGTTCTAATGGTCCACCCTGATTTCCAGGGAATACAGCTAAATCAACTAAAGAAGACATTTTTTTTAAAGAACCATTTTTAAATTTTAAGCCAAAAGGATTGTCAAAATCCTCCCCCATTAAAATTAAACCTCCCCTTGGTCCTCTTAAAGTTTTATGTGTTGTAGTTGTTACAACATGACAATGAGGAATTGGATCATTTAATATTCCTTTAGCAATTAAGCCTGATGGATGTGAAATATCTGCTAACAAAAATGCATCGACAGAATCAGCAATTTCTCTAAATTTTTCAAAATCTATGTCTCTTGAATATGCTGAAGCTCCTGCAATAATTAATTTTGGTTTTTCTTTTAAAGCAATCTCAGATATATTTTTATAATCTAACTCTCCAGTTAACTCATTAACTCCGTAAAATACAGGGTTATATAGTCTCCCGCTAAAATTTACTGGAGAACCATGAGTTAAATGACCTCCATGAGATAAATCAAAGCCTAGAATCTTGTCTCCAGGGTTTAAAAAAGCATGATAAACGGCTGTATTAGCTTGAGATCCAGAATGTGGCTGAACGTTAGCATAGCAAGCTCCAAATAGCTCTTTGGCTCTATTTATGGCAATAGTTTCTATTTCATCAACAATCTCACAACCTCCGTAATATCTTTTTCCAGGATAACCTTCAGCATACTTATTCGTTAATACTGAACCAGTAGCCTTCATTACATCAGGACTAGTAAAGTTTTCAGACGCAATAAGTTCTATTCCATTTAGTTGTCTGTTTTCTTCTTTGACAATCAACTCAAAAATTTGCTTATCTACTTTCATTTGTAAAAATTTAGAATGTAAATTTAAGAAGCTTAATCCAATTCAAATAAACATATTCAACTTATTATTAATAAATAATTAACAATTAAATAATACTATTTTTTATATCACTAAAGGAAATATCAGAATGAGATGAATTATGAACTAATTCGCCATTTTTAACTACGATTAACTGAGGAGACTCATGATTAATATTATAAACAGATGCTATTTCGTTTGATACTTCTCTGTTTTTAATTACATCAATTAGATAATATTTAATATTAGAAATATTATTATCATATTGAAATTCAAATTTCTTTAATACTATTTTACTTATAATACATCTGTTAGAATGTTTAAATAGTACAATAAAATCGTTGTCATAATCAATATCATTATAACAATTAAGTTCGATCCATTTAATATTAGACATTTTTAAAAATACTTGTAACTTTGTTATGTGAATAAGCCTGTAAATATACTAAATAAAAAAGCGAAATTTGAGTATCAGTTACTTGATCAATACAAAGCTGGAATAGTTTTAACCGGAACTGAAATTAAATCTATAAGACTTAGCAAAGCCTCTATCTCTGAAAGTTTTTGTGAATTCAATGATAATAATGAGCTATTTATAATTAACATGTTTATTGATGAATATGAATTTGGGAACCATCATAATCACAAGACTAAATCACAAAGAAAACTTTTATTAAATAAAAAGGAATTAAGAAAGCTTAATAAAGACGTTAGAAATACAGGTCTTACGATAGTTCCGTTAAAAGTTTTTGTTAACGAAAAAGGTTTTGCAAAAGTATTAATATCATTAGCAAAGGGTAAAAAGACATTTGATAAACGTCAAGTTATTAAAGAAAGGGAAAGTAAAATACAATTAAATAGGCTTAAAAAAATCTAATTTAAATCTTTTAACAAAGGTACAAACTTAAAACTTCCGTGATTTTCTTTTTCAAATTTTGACTGTGATATTCTTCTAACTATAATCATTTCTTGTACATTTTTCCCAATAGGAATAACCATTATTCCTCCTATTTTAAGTTGAATTAATAATTTTTTAGGTATTTCTTCAGCTCCTGCAGTGACTAATATTTTATCATATGGTTGCATTTCTTCAAGTCCATTATAACCATCTCCATAGATTATTTTATTTGGATGATAGTTCAATTGTGATAATAACTTTTTAGTTCTTCTATATAATTTATGTTGTCTTTCTATTGTATATACGTTTTTTGATATCTCCATTAAAATTGCAGTTTGATATCCTGATCCTGTTCCAATTTCTAATACTTTATCAGTTTCAGACAAATTAAGTAATGAGGTTTGATAAGCAACTGTGTAGGGTTGAGAAATGGTTTGATTTGAATCAATAGGAAATGCTTTGTCTATGTAAGCATGGCTTTCGAAATCACTATCTATAAATAGGTGTCTAGGAACTTTTAGCAATGATTTTATTACATTACTAGATCTAATTCCTCTGGAAATTAAATGATCTACTAATTTTTTTCTTTGGCCTTGATGTTTAGATGAATCTATCATATAAAATTATAACTAAATTTAATAAATAAGAATTGTATTTTTGAAAAAAAATTAATGATAAAAGTAGGCGTTATCGGAATTGGACATTTAGGCTCAATACATTTAAAATTATTATCGGAATCTAATTCTTATAAAGTAGTAGGTTGTTTTGATAAAAACAAGGATTTACAAATCCATATTAATTCAGAAATTCGTTTTTATGAAGATGTAGGTAAATTGATAACAAAATGCGATGCAATATTTATTTGTTCTAATACACCTTCACACTATAAATTGGCAAAACTGTGTTTAGAAAACAAAAAACATGTTTTTATAGAAAAACCCATTACAACTACTTTGGATGAAGCCTTAGAATTAATTAAAATTGCTGAAATTAACAATCTTGTTGGTCAGGTTGGTCATGTAGAAAGGTTTAATCCAGCTATATCTTCAGTTATAGATATTATTGATAACCCGAAATTTGTTGAATGTCATAGATTAGCTGAATTTAATCCAAGAGGAAATGACGTTTCAGTTGTATTAGATTTAATGATTCATGATATCGATATTGTACTTAAGTTAATAAAATCAAGAATTAAAAGTGTAAGTGCTAATGGTGTTTCTGTAATAAGTGATTCTCCTGATATAACTAACGCAAGAGTTGAATTTGAAAATGGAGCAGTTGCTAACTTTACTGCAAGTAGAATATCGTTAAAGAACATGAGAAAAACTAGATTGTTTCAAAATAACGCATATATTTCTGTTGATTTTTTAGAGAAAAAAAGTGAAGTTGTTAAAATTAGCGATTTCATAGAAAAAAAAGATAATTATGCAATGGTTATTGAAAACTCAAATGGTCAAAAAAAACAAATTTATTATTCGAATCCAGAACCAAAATCCGTTAATTCTATTATAGAAGAACATAATGATTTTGCTAAATCTATCATTAACAACACTTCTCCCCTAGTAAGTTTTAAAGATGGTTTTAATGCTCTAGAATTAGCCACACAAATAATTAACAAAGTCAATGGAAATAGTTGAAAATTTAATTAAAATTAAAGAAAACATTCCTGAATGTGTTTCACTTATCGCTGTTAGTAAAACTAAACCAGTAGATCTTATCGAATTAGCTTATGAATATGGTCAGCGAGATTTTGGCGAAAATAAAGTTCAAGAACTAGTTGAAAAGCATGACTCTCTTCCGAAAGATATAAATTGGCACATGATAGGTCATTTACAAAGGAATAAAGTTAAACATATCGCAACGTTTGTTCATTTAATTCATAGCGTAGATAGTTATAGATTATTACTTGAAATAAATAAGCAAGGTTTTAAAAATAAAAGAATAATTAATGTTTTAGTTCAAATAGATATTTCTAAAGACAATACAAAATTTGGATTTACGTATAATGAGTTTAATGAACTAATTAAGCTAAATAAGTTGAAAGATTTGAAAAATATAAATTTAAAAGGCATGATGGGTATGGCTTCTTTTTCATCTAACTTGTCAATTATTGAAAGAGAGTTTAATGAATTAAAAAATTATTATTCTAAACATAAATTGAATTTAAACTTAAATATTCTTTCAATGGGTATGAGTGGAGATTATGAGCTTGCAATTAAATGTAATAGCAATATGATTAGATTAGGAAGCACTATTTTTGGAAGTAGAATTAAATAATAAAAAATTGTATTCAATATTAGACGTAGAAACAACTGGAGGAAAATATAATGAAGAAGGAATTACCGAAATTGCAATTTATAGATTTGATGGTGAAAAAATAATTGATCAATTTATAAGTTTAATTAATCCTGAAATTCCAATTCAACCATTTGTCCAACAGCTAACTGGTATAAATAACAAAATGCTTGTAAATGCTCCTAAATTTTATCAAATAGCTAAGAGAGTATTAGAAATTACCGATAATTCAATTCTTGTTGCACACAACTCTTCATTTGACTATAGAATGCTAAAAATTGAATTTGATAGATTAGGATATGAGTTTAACATACCACAACTATGTACAGTTAAATTATCAAAAAAAATCATTCCTAATTTAGATTCTTATAAGCTTGGTAATTTAGTTAAAAGTGTAGGTATTCCTATTTCAAATAGACATCGTGCTTCTGGAGATGCCCTTGCAACTGTAGAATTATTTAAATTGTTACTAATAAAAGATACTGAAAAAGTAATTGTAAATAACTTAATAATAGAAACAAAAGTTAGTCCAAAAAATAAATGGCAAAAATTAATAAACAAACTACCTAATGAAGTTGGAATATATTATTTTCATGATGAAAATGGTAAAATAATATATATTGGTAAGAGCAATAATTTAAAAAACAGAGTAAATCAACATTTAACTGGAAAATCTAAAAAATCATTAAATATTCAATTAGAAATATTTGATATAAGTTTTGAAAGAACTGGAAGTGAATTAATTGCTTTATTAAAAGAAAATATTGAAATTAATAAGCATAGTCCTAAGTTTAACAAACTTTTAAAAAAAAATATTAAAAAATTCTGTTTGGAATTATGTGAAAATCAAGAAGGTAATAAATATTTAAGAATATGTCATTTTGATGACACTATTAAATATTTAGAATACTACTCATCTTTAAAGACAGCTAACAATAGACTTGAATTTATCAAAAATAAATATTCATTAAACCAGTCGTTTCAAGACAATAATACTCAGATTGATCTTTTGGTAAAGGATTTAAACTATAAACACAAAAACATGTTGATAACTGATAAAGGAAGAGATCTTGATGAAAAGAGTGTTGTTGTAATTAAAGACAATAAGTACGTTGGATATGGCTTCTTTACATTAAATTATCAAATTAATAATTACGATGTTTTAGATTCTTTAATTATTAAGAATGAATATATTGAAAATTCTAAAGATATTATTATAAAATATTTAAAGAAAAATAAAATAGAAAAACTGATTAATTTTGATTAAATAAACTTGAAAAAAAAATTAATTACTATTTCTGGCCCTACTGCTTCAGGAAAAACTGAACTAAGCATAACTCTTGCTTTAAATTTAAATTGTTCTATAATTTCATCAGATTCAAGACAGTTTTATAAAGAAATGACTATTGGTACAGCGGTACCATCTAAATATGAATTATCAAAAGTTAAACACTATTGTATTCAACATAAATCAATAAACGACAATTACACTATTAAAGATTTTCAAATTGAAGCTCTAAATATTATTAAAAATGAATTAAAAATCAATAATAATATTATTATGGTTGGTGGTTCCGGAATGTATATGGATGCCTTAATTTATGGTTTAGATTCATTTCCAGAAATTATTCCCGAGATTAGAGCCGAAATAAGTTCACAATACAAGGATTTAGGAATTAAATATTTACAAAACAAACTGAAAAACTTAGATCCTGAGTATTTTTTAAAAGTAGACATTCATAATCATAGAAGATTAATTAGAGCCCTTGAAGTTTCATTAAGTTCAAACAAACCTTATTCGTCTTTTCTTAATAATAGAAAAGTTAATCATGATTTTAAAATAATAAACACGGCTATTAATTGCGATAGAGATATTCTTTATGAAAGAATTAACGATAGAGTTGATGAAATGTTACACAGAGGTCTTTTAAACGAAGTAAAAAGTCTTGTGAAATTTAAAAATCTCAGAAGCATGAATACTGTTGGATACAAAGAATTGTTTCATTATTTAGAAAACAAAACTTCATTTGATGATGCTGTAATTGAAATAAAAAAAAACTCAAGAAGATTCGCAAAAAAACAAATGACTTGGTTAAGAAACAAAAAAGATATTAAATGGATTAAAAATAATATTGAAATTGATGATTTTATGAATCTTATAAACTCAAATAGTTTAAAACATTAGTTTCTATCCTTTGATTTATTTGTTTTAATTCTTCTTTTACAAATTTCAAACCAGTAATTTTTTCATAAAGTTCTATATACCTTTCAGAAACTCCGTTTATATATTCAGTTGACATCTCTGGAACTATTTGATTTTTTTTTCCTTGAAAACCTTTACCTATTAACCATTGTCTTACAAATTCTTTGGATAGTTGCCTTTGAGGAAGCTTAGAGTTCTGTAAATCTTTATAACTATCAAGATAAAAATATCTTGATGAATCAGGTGTATGTATTTCATCAATTAAAATAATCTCATCATTAGAATTTTTACCAAACTCATATTTAGTATCAACAAGAATCAACCCTTGTTGTTTTGCAATTCTAGTTCCTTCATTAAATAATTTTAATGAATAATCTTCTAAAATCGTATAATCCTGTTCGCTAACAATATTGTTTAAGAGTATTTCTTCTCTAGATATATCTTCATCATGAGAACCGTTTTCTGCTTTTGTAGTGGGTGTTATTATTGGGTAATTGAATTTATCATTTTCTATCATACCCTCTGGCATTGTAACTCCACAAATTTTTCTTTTACCAGATTTGTATAATCTTGATGCATGACCAGATAAATATCCTCTAACAACCATCTCGACTTTAAATGGCTCACATGCTTCACCAATTGAAACGTTAGGATCTGGTGAAGAAATAAGCCAATTTGGAACTATGTGTGATGTTGCTTTAAGCATCTTACATGCAATTTGATTTAATATCTGTCCTTTATATGGAATCCCGTTTGGTAGAACTACGTCAAAGGCTGATAATCTATCAGTAGAAATCATGACCAATACGTTATTTTTTATTTTATATACTTCTCTAACCTTTCCAGAATACTTAGAAATTTGATATGGAAAAGTAAAATCTGTTTTAGTCAATGTGTTCATATAAATTAATTTGTGTGTTCAGTGTTTTTATATGCTTGTATAATTCGTTTTACCACCTGATGTCTAATGACATCGGAATCATCTAGATAAATCATTTTAATTCCTTCAATATTTTTAAGCACAAGATTAGCTTCTTTTAAGCCAGACATTACTCTTCTAGGTAAATCAATTTGCCCAGGATCGCCATTAATCATAAACTTGGCATTAACACCCATACGAGTCAAAAACATTTTCATTTGATTGTGAGTAGTGTTTTGACCTTCATCTAATATTACAAATGCATTATCAAGTGTTCTTCCTCTCATATATGCTAATGGAGCTATTTCAATAACACCTCTCTTCATATATTCATCAAGTTTATCTGTATCAATCATTTCTTTAAGCGCATCGTACAATGGTTGCATATATGGATCTAATTTTTCTTTCATATCACCTGGAAGAAAACCAAGACTCTCACCAGCTTCAACAGCTGGTCTAGTCAAAATAATTTTTTTAACAATTTTATCTTTAAGGGCTTTAACTGCTATTGCAATTCCTGTATAAGTTTTTCCTGTTCCTGCCGGACCAATAGCAAAAACCATATCATTGTTTATAAATGCATCAACAATTTTAACTTGATTAATTGTATGTGCTTTAATTTTTTTCTTTCCAACTCCATGTAATATAATCTTTCCTTTTTGTAAGCTAATAAGTTTATCAGCTTGACCAGACATTATTGAATTAATAGTTTTATCATTAATACTAACATTATCTTTCATTAAAATGATTAATGAATCTAATCTAATTCTAAGTTGAAGAATTAAAGCATCATCACCACTCGCAACAATTCTATCCCCTTTAAAAATTATCTTAATTGAGGGAAAATTATTCTTAATTACTTTTATAACATCGAAATTTTTTTTGTCAAAAAAATCAACAGGATGAATGTCTTTTATAAAATATTCTAGTTTTTTCAAATTACTTATGTATTTATTAAAGGCATATTGTAAATTTATATAATTTTTAGTCTTAAATATTATTTTATTATCAATAAATGAGTGTTATAACGTTAACAACAGATTTTGGAAATAAAGATCATTACGTTGGTTCAGTAAAAGGTGCCTTATATAAAGAATTAGAAAACGTAAACATTGTAGATATTTCTCATAAGATTTCACCATTTAATATAGTAGAAGCAGCATATATAATAGAAAATAGTTATAAAAATTTTCCTGATGGTTCCATTCATATAATTGGAGTAGATTCTGAAAAAACAATTGAACAAAGTCAATTGGTAATTATTTTGGATAATCATTATTTTATTTGTGCAAATAATGGTATTATGTCATTGCTTGCATCTAAAATAAATCCTGAAAAGATTATTGAAATTAATATTCATAATGATAAGGTTTCAACATTTTCTGTTATTGATGTTTTTGTAAAAATAGCTGCACATATTTACAGGGGAGGATCAATTGATTTAGTTGGAAATCAAATAAATGTTTTAAAAGAATTATATAATTTAAATCCAATTTTGAATGAAAAAACTAATGAAATTTCAGGAAATGTAATATATGTAGATAATTACGATAACGTTGTTACAAATATTTCTAAAAAAATATTTTTAGAATTTGGTAAATCAAGATCATTTGAAATTAATGCTAGAAATTACATATTTAAGGAAATAGTCAGCTCTTATGGAAATGCTATAAGATTTGATATCGAAAAAGAAAATAGAAAAGAAATAGGAAAGAAAATAGCACTATTTAATAAATCTAATTATTTAGAACTTTCCATATACAAAAGTAATCCTCACACATTTGGAGGAGCATCTAGCTTATTTGGACTAAATTACAGAGATGTAATAACTATAAAATTTAATTAACCAGTGTTAATAAATATGTTTTATTATAACAATAGTTTCTAATATATTTATTGCATATTAACATACTTTATGAAATTCATAACATCAAGCTCATTATTGCTAAAAAACATACAGGTTTTAGGTGGTATTTTAAACACTAATAATACACTTCCAATTTTAGACTATTTTTTATTTGATATTTCAGAATCTATATTAAAAATAACAGCATCTGACTTGGAAACAACTTTAAGTGCAGAAATTAAAATTGAATCCGAGGATAATGGATCTATTGCAGTGCCAGCTAAATTATTAATAGATACTTTAAAAACTTTTCCTGAGCAACCACTTACTTTTAATATATTAAAAAATAATACAATTGAAATTAGTTCAAATCATGGTAAATATGCCTTAGCTTATGCTAAAGGAGAAGAATTTCCAAAGACTTTACCAATAACTGATCCCAATAATTCATCAATATCTTCAAAAGTTTTATTTGAAGCAATAAACACTACCATATTTGCTTCAGGAAATGACGATTTAAGACCAGTGATGAGTGGAGTTTTTTTTCAGTTTTCAAGTGAAAATTCAACTTTTGTAGCAACAGATGCTCATAAACTAGTTAGATATGTAAGAACTGATTATACGTCTGAGAAACTTGTTGAATTTATAATGCCCAAAAAACCATTGAATATTTTAAAAGGAATATTAGCAACAAGTGAATATGAGGTTAAAATTGATTTTAATGAAAGTAATGCTAAATTTACCTTTTCAAACCTATCTTTAACATGTAGATTAATTGATGGTAAATATCCAAATTATGAAGCAGTTATACCTAAAGAAAACCCAAATATCCTTACTATTGATAGATCATTGTTTTTGAATTCTACTAAAAGAGTAAGTATTTTCTCTAACAAAACAACTCATCAAATTAGACTTAAGATTACAGGAAATGAGCTTATCATTTCTGCAGAAGATTTAGATTATAGTAATAAAGCTGAAGAAAGGTTAATATGTAATTATAATGGTGATGATATGCAGATTGGTTTTAATTCTAGATTTTTAACCGAGATGTTATCAAACTTAAGTTCTGATGAAGTTAAACTTGAATTGTCTTTACCTAATAGAGCTGGTATTTTAACACCAACTAAATCTGGTTCTGACGACGAAAAAATAACAATGCTTGTAATGCCGGTAATGCTTAACAACTAGAGATAATAATCAGTTCTTATAAAGTGTGATTTTTTTGAATCAATCATATCTCTAAGTATATTCCTATTTAGCTCATTATCTTTAGATGCTACAAATGTTCTAATTGAAAATGATCTAAGTGCATCATGAACACTCAAAGTTGCAACAGCAGAATCTTTTCTTCCAGTAAACGGATATATATCCGGTCCTCTTTGACATGCACTATTTAAATTAACCCTACAAACTAAATTAACCATAGAATCTATTATTGGACCTAATGTATCTACATCTTTACCAAAAATACTTACTTGCTGTCCATAATTAGATTCAGACATGTCTTTTATCGGAGTTGTTATGTCTTTAAAAGAAATGACAGGGATAACAGGACCAAACTGTTCTTCTTTATAAACATTCATATTATTAGTAACTGGATACAGAACAGCAGGAAATACAAAATTCTTTTGTTTTTTACCACCTTTTTTATTTAATATCTTAGCTCCAAGATCAATTGCATTGTCTATTAAATCAGAAATATATTTTGGCTTAGAGGTCTCAGGTAAAGGAGTTAATAGTGTGTTTTCCCATGGCAAACCTAATTTCAATTCATCTACAGCTTTTGTGAATTTAGACAAAAACTCTTCCTTTATATCTTCATGAACGTATAGTATTTTTAATGCTGTACATCTTTGACCATTAAATGACAAAGTTCCTGAAATGCATTCTTTCACGGTGGAATCAATATCAGCATCTTTTAATATTATTCCAGGATTTTTAGCTTCAAGTCCTAAAACTAACCTTAATCTATTTTTTTGGGGATGCAAATCCTGAAGCGAAATTGCAGATGAACTATGTCCTATTAAGGCTAATACATCAATTTTACCACTTTTCATTATTGGACTTGCTATTTCTCTTCCTCGCCCAAAAACAATATTTACAACTCCAGGGGGAAAAGAATCATTAAATGCATCTAAAAGAGGTGCAATTAACAAAACACCATGTTTAGCTGGTTTAAAAATTGTTGTATTTCCCATTATAATTGCAGGAATTAACAATGCAAATGTTTCGTTTAAAGGGTAGTTATAAGGACCTAAACACAATACTACACCTAATGGTCCTCTTCTAATTAACGCTCTTACACCAGATTTATTTTGAAATGTTGCTCCTTTTCTATCGATTCTCTTATATTCCAGGATTGTATCATTAATATAATCAACAGTTCTATCAAATTCCTTCCTTGAATCATTTAAATTTTTTCCGATTTCCCACATTAAAAGTTTAACAATTTCTTCCCTTTTGGTCATCATTTTTATTACAAATGATTCCATGCATTTAATTCTTTCATAAACCTTCATTGTTGGCCAAACACCTTGCCCGTAATTAAATGCTGAATGAGCTGCATCTAATGCTTTTAAAGCGTAATCACCTGACATTTCAGGTGTATTTCCAATTAGCAAAGGTTCTTTATCATCAGAATCACAAAGTAATGTTGAAAAAACTTGTGTCTGTTTGCCATTCCATTTACTTATTTTACCATCAATCAAATATTCATCATGATTAATTACATCATTAATTTGAAATTCTTTTGGGACAGTATTCATATTTTATATTTTTTTTTAAACAATTTTTTTCATTGAAGTCATTGATATTCTTAACTTTTTTCCTATAATTTCAACAGGGTGTGATCTAATTTTTTCATTGATTTCAATTAATTTTGAATTATCAATTTTATTTGAATGAATATAAGGTTTCCCTATGTGTCTTGATTCAATTTTTGTAAAAAAACCTTTTAATAGTGGTTTACATGCATGATCAAACAAATAACATCCATATTCGGCAGTGTCAGAAATTATTCGATTCATTTCAAATAATTTTTTCTTTGCTATCAAATTTGCTATTAACGGAGTTTCATGTAAAGATTCATAGTATGCTGATTCATCAATAATCCCTGAACTTGTCATTGTTTCAAAAGCTAATTCAACACCTGATCTAATGAAAGCTACCATCAATAATCCGTTATCAAAAAACTCTTGCTCTGAAATTTCATCAATACAAGGAGATGTTTTTTCAAAAGCTGTTTTTCCTGTTTCAGCTCTCCAGTTCAATAAGTTAACATCATTATTATTCCAATCGTCCATCATTGTTGAAGAAAAATATCCAGACATAATATCATCCATATGTTTTTCAAATAGAGGTCTCATTATATCTTTTAAACTTTCAGAAAGATTATAAGCTTCTATCTTAGCAGAATTATTTAATCTATCCATCATATTGGTAATTCCTCCGTGTTTTAATGCTTCAGTAATTGTTTCCCATCCAAACTGTATTAATTTTGAGGCATATCCTGGCTCTATACCATTTTCTACCATTTTATTAAAGGACAAAATTGATCCCGTTTGTAATACTCCACATAAAATTGTCTGCTCTCCCATTAAATCAGATTTAACCTCTGCTACGAATGAAGATTCTAATACTCCTGCTCTATTACCACCTGTTGCCACTGCGTAAGCTTTTGCAACATCCATTCCTATGTGTTGAGGATCATTTTCAGGATGTACTGCTATAAGCGTAGGCACACCAAAACCTCTTTTATATTCTTCTCTCACTTCTGATCCAGGGCATTTAGGCGCAACCATAACCACTGTAATATCTTTTCTTATTCTCATACCCTCCTCAACGATATTAAATCCATGAGAATAAGAGAGAATTGAATTTTTCTTCATTAATGGCATTAAGGTATTAACAACATTAGTGTGGTTTTTATCAGGTGTTAAATTTAATACCATATCAGAATCAGGAATTAATTCTTCAAAAGTTCCAATTTTAAAATTATTTGATGTTGCATTTACAAAAGAATCTCTTTTTTGTAAAATAGCTTCTTTTCTTAATGCGTACGAAATATCTAATCCTGAATCTCTCATATTTAGGCCTTGGTTTAAACCTTGAGCTCCACAGCCTATAATTACAATTTTTTTTCCTAATAAAACTGAAACCCCATTTGAAAACTCTGAAGAGTCCATGAATCTACATTTTCCTAATTGATCAATTTTTTGACTTAACGATAATTGATTAAAATAATTTTTCATAATTTATTTATCTGAGTTTAATCCAAGTATATTGGAAATATTCATTGGTTCTTTAGAAACTGATATTCTGCCAGATCTTACAAATTGTAATAGTCCATAGGGCTCCAATTCGTTATATAATTTTTCTGTATCCTCTCTCCAGCCTGTCTTTTCAATAACAAAATAATTTGGAGAAACCGTAACAATATTAGCTTGACTATTTTTTATAATTTTTTGAATATGTTTTTCATCAAAAAGTGATTTAGATTTAACTTTATATAATGCTGTTTCTAAAAAAATTGTTTGATCATTAGTATGATAAAAAGAAGCAATGACTTCAATTTGTTTTTCTATTTGCTTAACTAATCTTTTAATCATAAACTCTGATGCATTTACAACAATAATAAATCTAAAAATATCTTTAATTTCAGATTGTGAAGTTGTTAAGCTATCAATATTTATATGCCTTTTTAAAAATATAGCAGAAATTCTATTAAGTAATCCAAGATTGTTTTCAGTATAAATAGATACAGTAAAAGTTGTTTTCAAATCTTTCATATTATTCTAGTCTTATTTCAGAGACTGAAGCTCCTGTAGGAATCATTGGGAATACGTTATCTTCTTTCTCAATAGTAACTTCTAAAAAATAAGGTTTTTTAGATTTTATCATTTTACTGACTGCATTTTTTAAATTTTTTCTTTCACTTACTTTTTCAGCTTCAATATAATATCCTTTTGCAATAGTCACAAAATCTGGATTTACTAATTCTGTTGATGCATATCTTTTCTCAAAAAACATTTGTTGCCATTGTCTAACCATTCCCAAAAAATTATTATTTAATACAACTATTTTGACTGCACTTCCTGTTTGAAAAATTGTCCCTAATTCTTGTATTGTCATTTGGTATCCACCATCTCCAATCACTGCAACTACTTCCCTTTTAGGAGCACCCATCTTGGCTCCAAGAGCAGCTGGTAATGCAAAACCCATAGTGCCTAATCCACCAGAAGTTACGTTTGATTTAGATTTATTAAATTTTGCATATCTACAAGTAACCATTTGATGTTGTCCAACATCAGTAACAATTATTGCATCTCCATTAGTTGAATTATTAATTTCTTTAATAACTTCCGCCATTGTTAACCCATTTTTTGTAGGATTAATTTCATCATTAATTACTTTTTTGTATTCAGTCTCATAAAAAGTATTAAATTTTTGAAGCCATTTTTTATGAGAATTTTTATTTACCATTGAAGATAATAAAGGAATAGTATCCTTAACATTTCCTAATACGGCAACATCAGACTCAACATTTTTATCAATTTCAGCTGGATCAATCTCCATATGAATAATCTTAGCCTGTTTTGCATAACTTTCTAAATTTCCAGTTACACGATCATCAAATCGCATTCCAATAGCTATTAATAAATCACATTCATTAGTAAGGACATTTGGACCATAGTTTCCATGCATTCCAACCATTCCAACATTTAAATAATGATCTGTTGGTAATGCCGATAAACCAAGAATTGTCCAAGCAGATGGAATCCCGGTTTTTTCAATTAAATCTTTAAATTCATTTTCAGCATCACCTAAAATAACACCTTGTCCAAATACAATAAATGGTTTTTTTGCTTCATTGATTAACTTACTAGCGTTTTTTATTTGTTCTATTGAATAATCTGGTACTGGTTTGTAACTTCTTACAGAATGGCATTTTTCATATTTGTAATCCATTAACTCAAATTGGGCATCTTTAGTAATGTCTATTAAAACAGGTCCAGGTCTTCCTGATTTTGCTATATAAAATGCCTTAGCCAAAATTTTAGGAATATCTTTAGCTTTAGTTACTTGACAATTCCATTTAGTTACTGGGGTTGATATACCGATAATGTCAGTTTCCTGAAAAGCATCAGATCCAAGTAAGTGTGATGCGACTTGACCAGTTATACAGACCATAGCAGTTGAATCTATTTGAGCATCTGCAATTCCTGTTACTAAATTAGTTGCTCCGGGTCCTGATGTAGCCATTACAACTCCTACTTTACCCGATACTCTTGAAAAGCCCTGAGCTGCATGAGTCGCGCCCTGTTCGTGTCTAGTTAAAACATGATTAATCTTTTCTTGAAACTTATACAATTCATCATAAATTGGCATTATTGCACCTCCTGGATATCCATATATCAAATCGACATTCTCTTCAATCAATGATCTAATTACTGCTTCAGCTCCTGATATTTTATTATTTATTTTATTCATTAATTATCAGTTATACATCCGTTTGAAGCATTTGAAACATTTTTACAATATTTAAATAAAACTCCATTTTTAAATTTTAATTCAGGTTTAGTCCAATCTAAACGTCTATTTTTTAATTCTTTTTCAGAAATTTCTAATGAAATTGAATTAGTAATTGCATTAATAGTTATTGTATCATTATTTTTTATCAATGCTATATTACCACCATCTTGAGCTTCAGGACATATATGACCTACCACAAAACCATGTGTTCCACCAGAAAATCTACCATCTGTTATTAAAGCTACATCTTTTCCTAATCCACATCCCATAATAGCGGATGTAGGTTTTAACATTTCAGGCATTCCTGGACCTCCTTTTGGACCTACGTAACGAATTACAACAACATTACCTTTTTTAACTAAACCATTTTTGATACCATTATTTGCATCTTGTTCAGAATCAAAAACAATAGCTTTTCCTGAGAATATTAGTCCTTCCTTGCCTGTAATTTTAGCAACTGACCCATTTGAAGCGATATTACCATACAAAATTCTTATGTGCCCAGATTTTTTTATTGGATTTGATAAAGGTTTGATTACTTGTTGTGTAAAATCTAAAGATTTAACATTTTTTAAATTCTCTTTAATTGTTTTTCCAGTTACTGTCATACAATCACCATTCATTAGATCATTTTCTAACATATACTTCATAACAGCCGGAACTCCACCTATATTATGAAGATCTTCCATGAGAAATTTCCCACTTGGTTTTAAATCTGCCAAAAATGGAGTTGTTTCAGAAATATCTTGAAAGTCATCAATTGTAAAATTTATATCTGCACTTTTTGCAATAGCAAGCATGTGAAGGACTGCATTTGTAGATCCTCCTAAAACTGTAATTAATCTAACTGCATTTTTAATAGATTCTTTGTTGACTATATCAAGAGGTTTTAAATCAAGATTAATTAAATTAAAAATTGATTTCCCTACTAAGTCACATTCTTTAATTTTTTCAGAACTTGTTGCAGGATTTGAAGAATTGTATGGAAGAGACATTCCCATTGCTTCAATAGCTGATGACATAGTGTTGGCAGTGTACATTCCTCCGCAAGCACCTGCTCCAGGACAAGCGTTTTTTATAATATCACTAAACTCATTTTCATCAATTTTTCCCGAAACCTTTTCTCCCCAAGCTTCAAAAGCAGAAACAACATCTAGTTTCTTTCCTTTATGACAACCTGGAGCGATTGTTCCTCCATATACTAATATAGAGGGTCTGTTAAGTCTTAGCATCGACATTAAAGCTCCTGGCATGTTTTTATCACATCCAACAACAGTAATTAGTGAATCATAAGCCATTGCCTGAACTACAGTTTCGATGGAATCGGCAATAATATCTCTGGAGGGTAAAGAGTATCTCATACCTTGAGTTCCCATAGAAATACCATCACTAACCCCAATTGTATTAAATATTAGTCCAATTAATTCATTATTGTTAATACCCCCTTTAATATGTTTAGATAAATCATTTAAATGCATGTTACAAGGATTGCCTTCGTAACCAGTACTAGCAATACCTACAAAAGGCTTAGACAAGTCATTGTTAGATAATCCAATGGCGTGAAGCATTGCCTTGGCAGCAGGTTGCGTAGGGTCTTGTGTAACTACTTTGCTATATTTATTTAAACTCATTTCTAAAAAAAAAACCCCTTATCCATAGAGAAGGAGTAAAACTAATATATATATAAAAGTAAACAAAAAATTAATTAATATTACTGATCAGTTATATTATTCATATTTTTATCATAATCTTAATTTAACTATTATAAATAAGCCTTTTTTTATGGATAAATCATTAAAATCAATAATTGATAAACAAAAAAATTATTTCAAGTCAAAAAAAACATTAAACATTGACTTTAGAATTCAGAAACTTAAGGACCTTTTAAATAAAATTAAAACAAACGAAAAAGAAATCGAACTTGCACTATTTAATGATTTAGGAAAATCTTCAGGTGAAAGTTATTTGACAGAAATTCATTTTGTTTATTCTGAAATAAACATAGCCTTAAAAGGAATAAAAAAATGGGTTAAAAGAAAATCAGTTAGATCAAATTTAATAAATTTTCCTTCTTCAGATTATATCATTCCTGAACCTTTAGGCAACACATTACATATATCTCCATGGAATTATCCGTTTCAATTATCAATTGCACCATTAATTGGAGCAATTGCAGCAGGAAATACTGTTTTACTAAAACCTTCTGAATACTCTGTCCAAACAAGTCAAGTATTAACCAAAATTTTAAATTCAGTTTTTGATTCTGGACACGTAGATGTTGTTGTTGGAGGTCCAAAAGTAGCATCTGATTTGTTAGAATTTAAATGGGATTATATATTTTTTACTGGAAGTATAGAAGTAGGTAAAATTGTTGCAAAAGCAGCAGCTGTAAATTTAACTCCTACTACTCTTGAACTTGGAGGTAAAAATCCATGCATAATTGATGAAACTGCTTCAATAAAGGTTACTGCAAAAAGAATAGTTTGGGGAAAATTTACAAATTGTGGTCAAACTTGTATAGCACCAGATTTTTTAATTGTAAACAAAAAAATAAAAAACAGTTTAATTAAAGAATTAATTAATCAAATAATAAAAACTTATAGTCTAGATGTAGTAAAGTGTGAAGAGTATGGAAGGATAATTAGTGAAAAACATATGAAATATCTTGTTTCATTGATTCAAAATGAAAAAATATTACACGGCGGTAAATTTGATATGGATAATAAGTTTTTTGAACCAACAATAGTGGAGATCGAGAATCTAGATTCTAAGATAATGGAGAACGAAATATTTGGACCAATATTACCAATAATTGAATACGAAGAATTTAGTGAAATAGATGAATTAATAGAAAGATACTCTCACCCCCTTGCTTTGTATATCTTTACTAACAACACTAATTTTGGAAAGAAATTTTTAGAATCATATCCATTTGGAGGAGGTGCAATTAACGATACTGTATTACATATTGCCAATGACAGGTTGCCATTTGGTGGTATTGGACAAAGCGGAATGGGTAAATATCATGGTGAATCTACATTTAAGACTTTTTCTCATTTTAAACCATACATATCAAAACCTTTATGGATTGACCCTCCACTAAGATATCCTCCTTTTAAAAACAAAATAAATTTTTTAAAAAAAATATTAAAATTAATTACTTAAATGAATAAAGAAAAAACTGCTAATGAAGCTATTAAATTTAGAAGATCAGTAAGGGTTTTTAGTGATGAAGACTTAGATTCAGAAAAAGTTGAAAATTGTTTAAGAAATGCAACGTTAGCTCCTAACAGTAGTAATCTACAGCTTTGGCAATTTATTCATGTAGCTAATAAAAATGTTTTGAAAAAATTATCTAAAGCTTGCCTTAACCAAAGCGCAGCTAAAACAGCTAATCAATTAGTTATTATTGTTGTAAGAAAAGATCTTTGGAGAGAAAGAGCAAATTGGAATGCAGATATAATACTTAAACAATCTAAAGAAAATCAAATTTCAAACAAAAGGTTAAATCAAGCCCAAAAATATTATAAAAAGATTATTCCAACATTATATTTTGATTTTTTGGGAGTTTTCGGGATTATTAAAAATATAATATTTCAACTAATTGGGCTATTCATGCCTACTGTGCGACAAGTTTCCTCTACAGATACAAGAATAGTGGCCCATAAAAGTGCTGGACTTGCCGCACAAAATTTCATGATAAGTATGGCAGGTATTGGTTATGATACATGTCCAATGGAAGGTTCTGATACTTTATTGGTAAAAAAAATATTGAAGCTACCATCGAAATCTGAAATTAATATGGTTATTGGATGTGGCATTAGAACAGAAAAGGGCATCTATGGAGAACAATTAAGAGTTCCATTTAAAGATGTATATAGTTATATTTGACAAAATTTATTAATGAACACATCACTTTTTAAAGAAATTTGCAGCACTTATGCAACTGGTGTCACTGTAATTACCTCTAAAGATTCAACAAATAAAGATTATGGATTTACGGCTAACTCATTTACTTCAGTTTCAATTCATCCGTTATTGGTTTTATTTTGCTTAAACAAAGAAGCAAAATCAAACATAGCTCTTAAAAAAGACAGTTTTTTTAACGTAAATATTTTAAGTGATAATCAAAAAGACATCTGTTTTCAGTTCGCTAATAATAAACTAAGTCAGACAGAAAGATTTAATAATATTGAAACCATAGAATCAAAAAACAAAATTAAATTAATATCAAATTCCTGTTCATTTCTTGAATGTAAAATCAAGGAAATTATAAGTGCGGGAGACCATTATATATATTTAGGAGAATGCTTAAGTGGCGAAATAAATAAATCTAAATTTGATCCATTAATATATCACAAAGGAAAAATATTATAAATTACCTAATCCCTCAATTAACCAATTTAAATACTTGTCTTTAGAAGTATACTGTATAGGCTTATTAAGTATTCTTAAATCAGTGTCTAAAAGAACATAATATGGTTGTGAAGCGCTTTTAAAGTTAATTGCTTGAAATGTTGCGCCCTTCTCTCCTACTGTTTTAATAACTTTCTCTTTTCCTGATTTGTATTTTAATTTAATATAATCTTTAACATCTAATTCCTTCCTGTCATCAACATACAGAGATATTAAAACAAAGTTGTCATTGATTAAATTGTAAACTTGAGGATCAGTCCAAACATTCTCTTCTATTCTTCTACAATTTACACATGCCCAACCGGTAAAATCTAATAATATTGGTTTATTTTGAGATTTAGCATAACTAAGACCTGAATCAAAGTCTTTAAAACATGTAAAACCTAAAGGACAGTCATTAGACTTTTCATAAATTGAATAAAAAGCAGGAGGAGTAAAACCACTTAATAATCTGGCTTTATCAGAACCGTTTTGTAATAGTGCTGGAAACAAATAAACGGAGAAACCTAGAACAAAAAAACCAAGAATAAGATTAAAGTTTGATCTTTTTACATTCTTAGTTTCATGTGGAAATTTATATGCACCTACTAAATACATTGATAAAGAGAAAGAAATCAATAGCCATATTCCTATAAAAACTTCTCTTTTAAGAATTCCCCAATGCTCAACTAAATCAGCATTTGATAAAAACTTGAATGCGAAACCTAATTCTAAAAAACCTAATATTACTTTAAAAGTATTCATCCATCTTCCAGATTTAGGAAGTGTAGTAAGTAAGTTTGGAAAAAGAGCGAAAATTGTAAATGGTAAAGCTAAAGCAACTCCAAAACCTAGCATACCAATGGTTAATTGAATTGCACCTCCTTGAGACGAAATTGAACCAACTAATAAGGAGCCTAATATTGGACCTGTACAAGAAAATGACACAAGGACTAAAGTTAGCGCCATAAAAAATATCCCAATTAAACCTCCAATAGAATTAGATTTTGAATCAATTGAATTAACCCATTTGGAAGGAATAGTAATTTCATAAAAACCAAAAAATGAAAATGCAAAAAGAACGAAGACAATAAAAAAGAAAATATTTAATCCCGCATTTGTTGAGATACTATTTAATATTTCTGGGTCAATTGAATCAAGAAAATGAAAAGGTATACTTAATGACAAATAAATACCAATTATAAATAGACCATATGTAATTGCATTAAACTTAGAATTAGTTTTAGAATTATTATTAGTAAAAAATGAAACTGTCAAAGGAATCATTGGAAAAACGCAAGGTGTTAAAAGGGCTAATAATCCTCCGATAAACCCAAGAATAAACAAGTTTAAATAAGAATTCGAAGATATAAGAGTATTGTTATTAATTGTAGATAATAAATCTGTATTCTTAAGATCAATTGCTAAAGCATTATCACTTACAAAAATATCAGATGTCAAATCTTCATTTTCAATAGTTAATTTTGTTCCATCTAAACTAAAAACAAGAGTTGCTTCTCTAAAAATACAAACAACATCATCACAAGCCTGATATGCTATTACGGCAGAGATGTCATCACTTATATTATTAGTTTTAATTAATTGAGTAAAAGTAGATTGATTTTCAAAATAAGATTGATCTAACTGAAAAATAGGATCGAATTTCGTTATTGATTCAGACTCCCTAACATTCCCTATTAAATTAATGGTTTGTGGCTTGATATTAAAAATAAATTCCGTAGGTATTGCTCCACCTGGTGATAAGTTTTGTGAATATAACCTCCAATCATTTTGAATATTAGCCGTAGTAATTAATTCGAAAGTGTTTTCAGAAATTTTATTAACCTGAGTTTCAAAAGTTACAGGATCCTGAGAATAACTAATAAAACTTAGAAAGGAAATTATTAATAATAAAAATTTATTTTTCAAAAATTGATATTTTTAAATTTGAATTAATGTTACTATACTTTCTTTTATCAAATCTTATGCCAATTACCCATAAAATATGATCTTGATCACATAATACATATTGTTTATCCTTTTCAAAAACAGATAGTTTATTATCCTTTAATAATTTAGATACTAATTTTTTTCCATTCATTCCTGTTGGATAAATTAAATCACCAGATTGCCATCTTCTAATACTTAGAGGGAACTTAATTTCACTTTTTTTCAAATACAAAGATTTATTATCTATAACAAAACTACCCTCCTCTACAATAATGTTTTCTGGAAAAAAGAAATCATTATTGGTATTATAAAAATAATCTAATTCTACGTTACTAATGTTTTTTTTTAAAACAAGTTGTGTTCTGTTACTTAAAAGAGAAAACAACTTAGAAGTTATGATTTTTCCAGATTTCGAACTACATAAATTCAAGATTTGTTCTGGATTTTTAAATCCGTAATCGTTAAATAAATTAAAAATCATAGTCTCAGATAAATCAATAAGTGTAGATTTTAATATTAAAATTTGATCATTATTTTCAATAAAATGTAGAGATTTAAAACTTTCTGTGTATTGTTTTAAAATTAAACTAGAATCTTTTAATCTATCTATAGTATTGGAAAAATTATTTATAAAATCAGAATCAATATCTTTTAAAACGGGCAGTAGTTTATTTCTTATTTTATTTCTTAAATAATCATTTTTTTTGTTAGATGAATCTTCTCGCCATTGAATTTTATTTTCAAATGCATAATTCATTATCTGAGATTTATTAAAATACAGTAAGGGTCTAATAACTTTGTTATTAATTGACTTAATTCCAGTAAGTCCGTCAATTCCAGTTGATCTAATTAGATTGATTAAAAATGTTTCTATTGAGTCGTTCAAATGATGAGCAGTCAATATGTAATCATACTTATGAATCTCAAGTAACTGATAAAACCACTCATATCTTAATTTTCTTGCTGACATTTGAACTGAATGTTTCGGAATATTTATATCAAAATCCTTAGAAAAAAAGGGAATAGAACTGATTTTACATATATTTTTAACAAACAAGGAATCATCATCACTTTCTTTGTTTCTCAATTTAAAATTGCAGTGTGCAACGCCAATTTTAAAATTCATTTTATGTAAAAGATTCAAAAGAACCATACTGTCAACCCCTCCACTAACACAAACCAATAGTTTTTTATCTTTTAAAAAAGATAAATCGTTTTCAATATGTTTATCAAGAATATTTAACATTTTTAACAATATTACATTAATAAAGAATAAAAATTAAGTTAATGATAAAATCATTGCTTTTCCTTTTAATAAACATTCTTCATATTCATTTGTTCCTTTGGATTTAGCAGTGATAGCACTGCCAACATGAAAAGACAAATACTTAGTCATTGAATCATATATAAGTGACCTGATAACGACATTAAAATCAAAATCACCATTAGGGTCTATAAAACCAACAGCACCACTATAAAGACCTCTTTTTGTAACTTCAAGTTCGTCAATTATTTTCATAGCTTTTACTTTTGGAGCACCTGTCATACTACCCATAGGAAAACTACCTGCTATTATTTTTCCGATTTTCAAAGAACTTTCAACTTGAGACTCTATAGTTGAAATCATTTGATGAACCTGTTCAAAAGGATAAACCTCGCACAATTCTTTTACTTTAACAGAACCAGGTATTGAAAACCTTGACATATCATTTCTCACTAAATCAACTATCATTATGTTTTCAGATCTTTCTTTTGGATCAAGTTTTAATTTATCTTTCAAACTTTTATCAATATTTAAATCATGATCTCTCCTGCTTGTTCCTTTAATAGGTTGACTAGTTAATTTCGTGTTCTGTTTTTTTAAATATCTTTCAGGAGATGAACAAATTAAATGTAAACTCTTATTTTTAAAATACACACTCATCGGAGATTTAGATATTCGATTTAGATTTTGATAAACATAAAGAGTATCTATTTCTGCATTTTCACTAAACCACTCAAAACAAAAATTAGCTTCATAAACATCTCCTCTATTTATATGACTTTTTAATAATTCTATCTTACTTAGGTATTGATCTTTATTTAACTTTTGGCTAAGTTTTGGAGCAGTAAAAACATTAAAAGTATTTTTAAATTCTAGGTTATTAATAGTAGTCCAGTCTTGAAAAATTGAATTTGGTTCTAAGTACAATGCTTCAATACAGTCATTTCTAATAATCCATATTTTTTTTGGTTGATAAAAATATAGGTTAGGTAAATTATAGTTGTCAGGGTTATTACTTTTTAGATTTTCAATTTCATTTTTTAAATCATAATTAATATACCCAAACACCCAATCATTAACCTTTTTTAAATATTCATCTAATTTTTGAGTTGAATTATTAACTGTATAGGGAATTTCAGACTCTAGTTCAACAGCACATATACACTCATATTCACTAAGATTAGAACTGTAATTATTAGAGTTTAAAAATGTAGAAACTTTAAAACTATTAGACCATTTCAATAATTTATCTTTGAAAAGATTCAAATCTTTAGGATTAAATTTTTTAGAGAATCTTTTCAAAATGTTTTTTTTCAAATTTACTTAATTGTTTTTTTTTATAATATATTTTGTTTGTTTAATTTTTTTTATAGATTTACAAAGTGATTATTAATAGATACATTAATTTTTCTTTAAACGCATCGACTTCACGTCGCGCCCGCCCATTTGGGTATATATCTATTTAAGAAACTAGGTGAGTCCAGTTTCATTTCAATTCATTCTTAACTAAAATTTTTAACATCTTGGAAATTACTGTTGCTTCATTGAAGCATATAAAATATTGTGATATTATATCAAATTCTATTAGTTCTTCAGCAAAGACTAGAGGAACAGGTATTGCTTTAAGATCTCCTGAATACATTAGAAAAAAAATTGAAAATGGTAATGCTGTTATAGCTATTAAAGAAAATAAATTTGCTGGATTCTGTTATATAGAAATATGGGGACATGGAAAATATGTTGCTCATTCAGGTTTAATTGTAAACCCTTCTTTCAGAGGAAAAGGACTAGCTAAAAAAATAAAAAAATTAACTTTTGAACATTCAATAATTAAATACCCAAATGCAAAAATATTTGGCATAACAACTGGATTACCTGTTATGAAAATAAATTATCAATTGGGCTACAAGCCTGTAACATTTTCTGAACTAACAAGTGATGAAGAATTTTGGAAAGGATGTCAAACCTGTAAAAATTATGATGTTTTAAACAGAACAAATAAATCAATGTGCCTTTGCACGGGCATGCTTTATGAACCAAAAAATAAATTATGAAGAAAATAATATTAGCTTACAGTGGAGGATTAGACACATCTTATTGTTTAAAAAAATTATCAATTGACAACGAGGTTCATGCAGTTAATATTAATACTGGCGGTTATACAATTGAAGAAACTAATAAAATTAAAGAAAAAGCAATCAGATTAGGTGCTTATTCGTTTACTTCCATAGACGCAGTTGATTCATTCTATAATAGAATAATTAAATATTTAGTTTATGGAAATGTACTAAGAAACAATACATATCCGCTTTCCGTTAGTTCTGAGAGAACAATTCAGGCGATGGAAATAGTTAATTATGCCAAACAAAACAATGCAACTCATATTGCACATGGAAGTACAGGGGCTGGAAATGATCAGGTAAGATTTGATTCAATATTTCAAATACTAGCTCCTGAAATTAAGATATTAACTCCAATAAGAGATTCAAAATTAACTAGAGAAAATGAAATTGATTTTTTAAATCAATCTGGTATAAAAATATCTTGGGAAAAAGCAAAATATTCAATCAATAAAGGTTTGTGGGGTACTAGTGTTGGTGGAGACGAAACGTTAACATCTGATTTAAAACTACCTAACTCTGCATATCCAGGAAATTTAAAAAGTAAAACTTCAAAAGAAATAACATTAACATTTAAAAATGGTGAAATATGTGGATTTAATGGAGAAAAACATGACTCAGTTACATGCATTGAATTAATTTCAAAACAATGTAACGATTATTGTATTGGAAGAGATACACATGTTGGTGATAGTATAATTGGAATTAAAGGAAGAGTAGGGTTTCAAGCAGGAGGTCCTATGCTAATAATAAAATCTCACCACCTACTTGAAAAACACACCTTAACAAAATGGCAACAATTTCAAAAAGATCAACTTTCAAATTTTTATGGAATGCATTTACATGAAGGTCAATATTTAGATCCTGTACTTAGAGATATTGAATGTTTTCTTCAAAGTAGTCAAAAAAATGTAAATGGAGATGTTTATGTCACACTATATCCTTTCAGATTTGAACTTAATGGGATTAAATCTAAAAATGATCTAATGAACAACGTATTTGGAACTTACGGAGAGATAAATAATAAGTGGTCAGCTGAAGATGCAAAAGGCTTTATAAAAATAGTTTCTAATCAAAACAAAATACATCAATATGTCAATAGTAAGTAAAATCAAAGTAGGAGTTGTTGGAGCATCTGGATACACCGGAAGTGAACTTTTAAGATTATTGGTGAATCATCACAATGTTGAAATAGTATTTGCGTACAGTAAAACAAATAATGGTAAGTCAATATGTGATATTTTCAATGATTTGGTTGGAGAAATTGATCTTAAATTTACAAATAAAGTTAATCCTTCAGATGTTATTTTCTTATGTCAAGGTCATGGGAAATCAAAAGATTTTGTACTAAACAACTTAATTAGCTCGAATACTAAAATCATTGATTTAAGTCAAGATTTTAGATTAGAAAAATCAATAATAATGGGAAATGAAAATAGAAAATTCATTTATGGTTTACCTGAACTACAAAAAGACTTAATAAAAACATCAAACAATATAGCAAATCCCGGATGTTTTGCTACTGCATTACAATTAGCTTTATTACCATCAATAAATAATAATATTATAAATAGTGATATACATTCAAATGCAATTACCGGAAGTACAGGAGCAGGAATAATACCAAGTTCAACAACTCACTATAGCTGGAGAAACAATAATATTTCATCATACAAAGAATTTAATCATCAACATCTTGATGAAATAAAGTATTCTTTTGATAAAATAAGTAAAATAAATTATCATATAAATTTAATTACAATCAGAGGAAGTTTTACAAGAGGAATATTTTGTACAAGCTATTTTGAATGCAAAACAGAAATAAACCTAATAAAAGAGTTTTATAAACAGTTTTATAGTGAACATCCTTTTGTAATTATTTCTGATAACGAAATTAATTTGAAACAAGTTATAAATACTAATAAATGTATCCTTCATCTTTCGTTAATAAATGGAAAATTATTAATCACTTCTATTATTGATAATTTAATAAAAGGAGCTTCAGGTCAAGCAATTCAAAATATGAATTTAATGTTTGGATTAAAGGAGACTGAGGGATTAAGACTTAAATCATCTATTTTTTAAATATTATTAAAAATGAATTTATTCAACGTTTACCCATTATTTAACATAACACCATCTCATGCAAAAATGTGTTATGTATATGATAATGAAGGAAATAAATACTTAGACTTATATGGGGGTCATGCTGTTATTTCAGTCGGGCACAGTCATCCAACATATATCAAAAACATGAATTCACAATTAAATAAAATTAGTTTTTACTCTAATTATATAATCAATGATTTACAAAATAAAGTTGCAAATGAAATAATACAACAATCTGGCTGTGACAATTACAAAATTTTTTTTAGTAATAGCGGAGCGGAAGCAAATGAAAACGCATTACAAATCGCATCATTTCACACAAATAAATCTAAAATAATTGCTTTTAAAAATTCATTTCATGGAAGAAGTAATGCTTCATTAAGCGTAACTGATAATGAAAAAATAAAGTCATTATTAAACAAGCAAATAGATGTAAAATTCATTGATTTCAATAATAAAATCGAATTTTTAGATGAAATATCAAAAGGAGATGTATGTGCTGTTATTTTTGAGGCAATACAAGGTGTCGGTGGACTAGATCAACCTGATACAGAATTTTTGAAATATATTTCTAAACAATGTAAAATTCATAATACTTGTTTAATAGCAGATGAAGTTCAATCTGGATTTGGAAGAAGTGGTGATTTTTTTGCTTTTCAAAAACACAACATCAGTCCTGATATAATCTGCATTGCTAAAGGAATGGGTAATGGATTTCCTGTTGGTGGTGTATTGATTAAAAATCACATAAAATCTCATTTAGGAATGCTTGGAACTACTTTTGGGGGGAACCACCTTGCTTGTAGTGCAGTACTATCTGTTCTTCAAATTATTAAAGAAGAAAAATTAGTTAATAATTCTAAAATAATTGAAAAATATTTTAGAAAAAAAATATCTTCAATTAAGTCTGTAAAAAAGATCAAAGGCAGAGGGCTAATGCTAGGTTTAGAATTTGATTTCGAAGCTGCTGATTTAAGAAAGAAATTGATTTTTAAACATAAAATTTTTACTGGTGGAAGTGCAAATAAAAATTTACTAAGAATTCTACCTCCTTTAAATATTGAAAAAAAAGACATAGATATACTCTACAATGCTCTTAAAATAGAACTCTCATGAAAAATTTTATAAATTCTAGCGATATACAAGATTACAATTATTTACTAGGCGAAATTAATAAATGTAAAAATGGATTATCTAATTACAAGCCAATTCTAAAAAATAAAGTTTTGGGACTCATTTTTTTTAATCCAAGTCTTAGAACTAGGTTGAGTACTCAAAAAGCAGCAATCAACCTTGGTTTAAAATGTATAGTAATGAATTTTAAAGATGATGGATGGCAACTAGAATTAGATGATAATATTATAATGTCAGGTAATAAAGCTGAACATGTAAAAGATGCAGCAAAAGTAATATCACAATATTGTGATATTGTAGGAATTAGAGCATTTGCTAACCTTGAAAATAAAGAAATTGACAATAGTGATAAAATCATTAACTCTTTTGTAAAGCATGCAACTATCCCAGTATTAAATTTAGAAAGTTCAGTAGCACATCCCTTGCAAGCACTTGCAGATGCTGTGACGATTAATGAAAATAAAAATTCTATTAATCCTAAAATTGTTTTAACATGGGCTCCTCACCCAAAACCACTTCCACATGCAGTAGCAAATTCATTTATAAAAATGTGTAAAATCAATAAATATGACTTAATAATTACAAACCCAAAAGGTTATGATTTGAATACAAAAATAACTGATGGAATTGAAATTATTCATGATCAAAATAAAGCATTTAAAAATGCTGATTTTATTTATGCAAAAAACTGGTCTAGTTATGATGATTATGGAAAAGTACTTCTAAGTGATAATTCATGGATTGTAAATGATAATAAAATGAAATTAACTAACAACGCGTATTTCATGCATTGTCTCCCTGTTAGAAGAAATATTATAGTTTCAGATTCAGTTTTAGATTCAAAGAAATCACTTGTTATTCAGCAAGCAAATAATAGAACATATGCAGCTCAAATTATATTAAAAGAATTAATGTCTGATGAAAAATAAATTAACAATAGTAAAAGTTGGTGGAGGAATATTAAATGAAAATAAAGTATTCAAAAAATTTTTAAAAAATTATTCCCAAATAAAAGGATTTAAATTATTAGTTCATGGAGGAGGGATAATTGCATCTCAATATATGATTAGACTTGGTATTCCAGTTAAAATGATTAACGGAAGAAGAATTACCGATTCAAATGCTTTAAATGTTGCTGTTATGACTTATGCTGGACTTATTAATAAAAGCATAGTTTCTGTTCTGCAAGGATATAATTGTAATGCTTTAGGCCTGTGTGGAGCGGATGCAAATATAATTACATCAAAAATTAGAGAAAATAATGATATTGATTTCGGACTAGTTGGAGATATAGTAAATATTGAAACTAATTTTATTCAACAGTTACTAGAATTAAAAATTTCTCCTATTATTTGTTCTCTTACTCATAATGGATCTGGGCAATTACTAAATACTAATGCAGATAGTATTGCTTCAGAAATTTCAATAAAATTATCTAAATATTTTAAGGTTACTTTAAAATATTGTTTTGATAAAACTGGTATTTTAATTGATCCAGTTGATGAATTAAGTATTAAAAAAACGATTAATAGGTTTGATTATCAACAATTAAACGAAAAAAACATTATAACAGATGGAATGATTCCTAAAATTGACAATTGTTTTCATGCTTTAGAGAACGGTGTAAATGATATATATATAGGTGATCATGATATTATAAATAGCACTAAAAATTGTACAAAAATTATTTTATAATGAATGAATTAATTAGCAATTCAATTGATCTATTAAAAGATTTAATTGAAATAGAATCGTATTCCTTTAATGAAGATAAAACAGGAAACAGAATAGAAAAATGGTTCATTTCAAATGATATAGAATTTAAAAGAAATAAAAACAATGTATTTGCTTTTAACAAATTCTATGATTCAAAAAAACCAACAATTCTACTGAATTCTCATCACGATACAGTAAAGCCTAATAAAGGATATAAGAATGATCCTTTCAATAGTAAAATTGAAAACGGTAAGCTTTACGGACTAGGAAGTAATGACGCTGGTGGAGCACTGGTGTCATTAATAGCAGTTTTCACTTATTATTATTATAGACAGGATTTGAAATACAATTTAATAATTCTTGCGTCTGCAGAGGAAGAATGTTCTGGTGAAAATGGAATTGCTTCAATTATCCCAACTCTTCCAAAAATTGACTTCGCAATTATTGGTGAGCCTACACTTATGAAAATGGCAATCGCAGAAAGGGGATTAATTGTATTTGATTTAAAAATTGAGGGAACTTCAAGTCATGCAGCACACGAAAACGATAACAATCCTATAATAAAATCAATCAAAGTTCTTAATTGGATTAATAATTTAAAGTTTGAAAAAACATCTAATTTTTTAGGAAAAGTAAAAGTGACTGTAACTCAAATAAAATCTGGAAACCAACATAATGTAGTGCCATCAGAACTGGAGCTAGTTCTTGATGTTAGAGTAAATGATTGCTATACAAATAAAGAAATTTATGACATTTTAAAAATTAATGCTCCATGTCAAATAATACCAAGATCATTAAACCTTAACTCATCATCAATTTCAACAGATCATCCAATTGTATTAGCAGCTAATAAATTAGAGATTCAAAAGTATGGATCTCCTACTCTATCAGATCAATCAAAGATTTCATTCCCTTCAATAAAAATAGGTCCTGGAGATTCTTTAAGATCTCACAGCGCTGACGAATATATATATATAAATGAAATTAATAATGCCATACCACAATACATTAAACTATTAAATAAAATACTGTAAGTCATGAAACTCTGGAATAAAGATGATAATTTAAATATAAAAATTGAAAAGTTCACTGTTGGTAATGATAGAATCAATGATCTTTTCTTAGCTGAATACGATGTTATAGCTACCATTGCTCATGCTAAAATGTTAAATAAAATAGATGTTTTAAATAAAGCTGAACTTAATAATATAATTTCTGAACTAAATATGATATTAAAAGATATCGAGATTGGAAATTTCATTATTGAAGATGAATATGAAGATGTTCATTCAAAAATTGAATCAATACTTGTAAAAAAGTTAGGTAAAGTTGGAAAGAAAATTCATACTGGAAGATCAAGAAATGATCAGGTTTTAGTTGCAACTCAATTATATTTAAAAAACGAAATATGTGAAATTAAGTTTTTGACAAAAAACCTATTCAACACTTTGATTGAATTAGCAGAAAAAAATAAAAATCTTTTACTTCCTGGATATACACATTTACAAGTTGCTATGCCCTCATCATTTGGCTTATGGTTTTCCTCTTATGCAGAATGCTTGATTGACGATGTTCTTTATTTAAATACCGCTTTTAAAATCAATGATCAAAATCCACTTGGAAGTGCAGCTGGCTTTGGAAGTTCATTTAAAATAGATAGAGATTTTACAACTAAAGAATTAGGTTTTAGTGAACTTAAATATAATGTTGTGTCTTCCCAAATGAACAGAGGAAAAGTTGAAAAATCAGTAGCTATTGCAATAGGTTCTTTAGCAAGTACATTATCAAAATTATCTGCTGATATCTGCTTTTATATGACTCAAGAATTAAATTTTATATCATTTCCAGATGAAATAACAACTGGATCTAGTATTATGCCCCATAAAAAAAATCCGGATGTATTTGAGTTAATTAGAGGGAAATGTAATATTATTCAATCTTTAACAAATGAATTTAACAGTATATCGATTAACTTAACCAGTGGATATCACAGAGATTTACAATTATATAAAGGAAAAATAATAGAGTCAGTTATTGAGATTAAAAACTGTTTAGAAATATTGGACTATTCAATAAAAAAAATCAATTTAAGAGAAAATATTCTTGAAGATGAAAAGTACAAATATGCTTTTACAGTTGAAAATTTGAATGAACTAGTAAATAATGGATTTTCATTTAGGGATGCATATTTAAAAATTTCTGAGGATATCAAAAATGGCAACTATATACCAAAAAAAGATTTTAATCATACATTAAAAGGAAGCATAGGAAACCTGTGTTTAAAAGAAATAGAGATAAAAATGAAAAAGACCTTAAATTAAATATGTAATGGCCTATTGTCTGTAGCAGCTAATGCGGCTTCTTTAATGGCTTCGGCATAAGTTGGATGAGAATGACTCATTCTAGAAATATCTTCAGCAGAAGCTCTAAATTCCATAGCAGTTACAGCCTCTGCGATCAAATCCGCAGCTCTAGCTCCAATAATATGAACACCTAGTATTTCATCAGTTTTTTTGTCAGCCAGTATCTTAACAAAACCATCAATATCCATACTTGCTCTTGATCTTCCTAGAGCTCGCATTGGAAATTGACCTGTTTTAAATTCAATACCTTCGTTTAATAACTGTTCTTGAGTTTTTCCAACAGAAGCTACTTCTGGCCAAGTATAAATAACGTTTGGAATTAAATTATAATTTATGTGAGGTTTTTGTTTGGCTAAAATTTCTGCAACTAAAACACCTTCCTCTTCAGCTTTATGAGCTAACATAGGTCCTTTAATAACGTCCCCAATTGCATAAATATTTTCAACACTTGTTTGAAGCTTATCATTTACTTCAATTTGACCTTTTTGATTTGTATTAATACCCAATGAATCAAGGTTTAGGCCATCTGTGTAAGGTTTCCTTCCAACAGAAACTAAACAATAATCTCCTTCAAATGAAACATTTGTTCCGTTTGAATCTTCAGCAGTTACACTAACAGAATTATTTTCAGATTTTACAGATATTACTTTGTGAGATAAATAAAATTTTATTTTTTGCTTTTTAAATATTCTTAATAATTCTTTGGAAACAGCACCATCCATAAAAGGAGTTATTTTATTAGAATACTCAATAACTGACACCTCAGAACCAAGTCTATTGTAAACCTGACCTAATTCTAATCCTATGACTCCTCCTCCAATAACAATAAGTTTTTTTGGTATTTCTTTTAACTTCAAAGCTTCTGTTGAACTTATTACTCTTTTCTTGTCAATCTTAGCAAAGGGTAACGAAATGGGTTTCGATCCAGTAGCTATAATAGCATTACTAAATTTAATTTTATCTGAACTATTAATGGTTATAGTCTGATTATCTTCAAATGCCCCTATTCCATTAAAAACTTTAATTTTATTTTTTGACATTAAATAATCAATTCCTTTCGTAGTTTGATCAACAACAGAATCTTTTCTGGAAATCATTTTATTCAAATCCACTTTAATAGTACCGTCAATTTCAATTCCATGAGTTGAAAAATTATGTACAGCTTCGTGGTAATGATGAGAAGAATCTAATAATGATTTTGAAGGAATACATCCGACGTTTAAACATGTCCCCCCTAAGGTGTTGTATTTTTCTACAATAGCTGTTTTCATGCCCAACTGTGCACATCTTATGGCACTAACATATCCACCAGGTCCTGAACCAATAACAACAACATCAAAATGTTCCATTTATTTTTTTTATCAAAAATACAAATGTTTTAATTTAATTCATAAATCAATTACTTTTTTAATTGAACTAATTATATATTAGCTATATGACAAAAACAGATGAAACAATTCATGAAAAAATAAATATTTCATTAAAGGAATCTTTATTTCCTATAATTCTTTTAATCATGTTTTTATCCTTTAATGTTTATGTTTATGGAGATGATGCTATGGGAGGTTCTAATCAATTTATACTACTTGTTGGAGCTGCTGCCGGAATTGCATTAGGTATTTACAAGGGTTTCAAATTCAGCAACATGATGAATCAAGTTGCTGAAAATTTAAAATCTGTAACTGGTGCTATAGTAATTTTACTTTTTGTTGGTGCATTATCTGGAACATGGTTAATTAGCGGAATAATTCCTTCTATGATTTATTATGGCTTAAAGATACTTCATCCATCAATTTTTCTTCCAGCATGTTTAATAATCTGTGCAATTATTTCGATTGCTACAGGAAGTAGCTGGACGACATCTGCTACAGTTGGAATTGCATTAATTGGTATTTCAAAAGCAATAGGAATACCAGTAGAAATGTCTGCTGGTGCAATTATTTCTGGAGCTTATTTTGGTGATAAGCTATCTCCATTAAGTGATACAACAAATCTTGCCCCAGCAATTTCTGGATCAGATTTATTTACTCATATAAAGTATTTGACCATAACTACAATTCCAACAATAACAATAAGCCTTATAATATTTATTATATTAAATTTTTACATGGTTTCATCTGGACCGACTGACAATACTGTTTTGCTTGAAGCAATTAGTCAAACTTTTAATATAACTCCTTTAATATTTATAGTTCCGTTAATAGTCATTATATTAATTATAAAAAAAACACCTCCTATAATAGCTTTGTTTACTGGAACAATAATGGGTGCCATATTTGCTTTAATATTTCAACAAGATATTTTAATTCAATTGTCTAATTCTAATTCATTAACATTTGAAGGAGCTTACAGTGCTATAGTTAATTCTATCACTGTAGATACAAATATAGAGTCTGGAAATTCAGAATTAAATGATCTTTTTAAAAGTGGAGGAATGATTGGGATGATGAATACAATATGGTTAGTAATTAGTGCTATGGTTTTTGGGGGTGTAATGGAGTCGATTGGTGCATTAAAAACAATAACAACATCTTTATTAAACTTAGGAAAATCAACTTTTTCTTTATTCGCAAGTACAGCTGGAAGTTGTTTGGCCATTAACCTAACCACATCTGATCAATACTTAGCTATTGTTATACCCGGAAAAATGTTTGAAAAAGCTTTTAAGGAAAAAAATTTAGCACCTGAAAACTTAAGCAGAACACTTGAAGATACCGGAACTGTAACATCTGTTTTAATACCATGGAATAGTTGTGGCGCATACCAATCTGGGGTGTTAGGAGTAAGTGTTTTAGATTACTTCTTTTATGCAATATTCAATTGGTTAAGTTTCTTTATGACATTAATTGTAGCTGGATTAAATTATAAAATCAAAAAACTTGATATTAATGCATCATAATATTAATTAATAAATATTTACTTTTGTTAAATACCTCATATGACTAAAACTAAAAGTATAAAAAGATATTTTTCATTGACTAGAAGTCAACAAATAATGTTTGGGGTTTTTTTAGTGTTATTTTCAATTATTATTTTTTCTTCTTTAGTTTCTTATTTTGGCACATGGAGAACTGACCAATCTGAACTCACTGAGTTTTTTGATAAAGGAGTAGATTCAGTAAACATTGCCAGTAAGTTTGGAGCTCTAATAAGTCATTTTTTGATTTACTTAATGTTTGGTATTTCTTCATTTATTTTTCCTCTTTTACTGTTTATTTCAGGTTTAACATTATTTGTAAATGCAGATTTAACAAAACTTAATAAAAGATGGTTTTGGGGAATATTAATAATGATTTGGTTTTCTTTATTTTTTGGACACTACTCTACTAACTACATATATTCAGGAAGTATTGGATTTGAAGTCAATGAATTTTTAAAAATTTACATTGGGGATATAGGTATAGTTTCAATATTAATTTTTGGTTTGTTGTCATACATCGTTGTTAGATTAAAAGTAACTCCAGAAAAAGTTTTTGAATTTTTCAATAAACTATATCCTAAAGTCAAGAAAGATTTGATTGATGAAAACCAAACTGAATCAATTAAAGTAGATCTTTCTACAGATAAAAAAGATCTAGAAACCAAATCTAAATTTAATATCAAAAGTGAAGAACTCAAACCAACTATTGCAAATTTTTCATCATATAAAGATAAATCTGAAGAAAAATCGAATCTAAAAGAAGAAACTGAAATTAAAATTGAAATCGAGAACAACGAAGAAGAAGAAATACTCGATGAAGATGCTATAGCTAAGGGTTTAGTTAAAAAGTTCGGAGAATACGATCATACGTTAGAATTAAAGAATTACAAAACTCCATCAATAGAATTGTTAAACGAATACGATAGTGGAGGCATAATAACAATAAATGAAGAAGAATTAGAAGAAAACAAAGGGAAAATAATTGAAACTCTAAAGAATTACAAAATTGGGATTGATCAAATAAAAGCTACTATTGGGCCAACAGTTACACTTTATGAAATTATTCCAGAAGCAGGAATTAGAATTTCTAAAATTAAAAATTTAGAAGATGACATTGCTTTATCACTAGCAGCATTAGGAATTAGAATTATAGCGCCAATTCCAGGTAAAGGAACAATTGGAATTGAAGTTCCAAATAAAAATTCAACAATAGTTTCTATGAAGTCTGTGTTAGCTTCAAAAAATTATCAAGAAGCTGAAATGGAACTTCCTATTGCACTTGGTAAAAACATAAGTAATGAAACATATGTTGTAGATCTTGCTAAGATGCCACATTTACTTATGGCTGGAGCAACTGGTCAGGGTAAATCTGTTGGATTAAATGCAGTTTTAACCTCATTATTATATAAAAAACATCCTTCAGAAGTAAAATTCGTTCTAGTTGATCCAAAAAAAGTTGAACTAACTCTATTTAATAAAATTGAAAGACACTATTTAGCAAAACTTCCTGATACTGAAGAGGCTATTATTACAGATAATAAAGCAGTTATCAAGACATTGAATTCATTATGTATTGAAATGGATAACAGGTATGAAATGTTAAAGAATGCACTTTGTAGAAATATAAAAGAATATAATACTAAATTCAAACAAAGAAAATTAAATCCTGATTCTGGTAATGTTTTTCTTCCATATATTATTTTAATTATTGATGAATTTGCAGATCTTATCATGACTGCTGGAAAAGAAGTTGAAACTCCGATTGCTAGATTAGCACAACTTGCAAGAGCTGTTGGAATTCACTTAATAATTGCTACTCAGAGACCTTCAGTAAATGTTATAACGGGAATTATTAAAGCAAATTTTCCTGCAAGAATTGCATTTAGAGTTACATCAAAAATTGATTCTAGAACTATACTTGATAGCGGAGGAGCCGATCAATTAATTGGAAAAGGAGATATGCTATATACTCAAGGAAATGAGCTGGTTAGAATACAATGTGCATTTGTAGACACACCTGAAATTAATAAAATCACAGACTTTATTGGTTCTCAGAAAGCATATGCAACAGCATATGAATTACCCGAATATATTGGTGAAGAAAGTTCAAGCTCATTAGATAATAATATTGAAGACAGAGATGTCTTATTTAGAGAAGCTGCTGAAATTATTGTAATTGCACAACAAGGTTCAGCATCATTATTGCAACGTAAAATGAAGTTAGGTTATAACAGAGCAGGAAGAATAATTGACCAACTAGAAGCTGCGGGTATAGTTGGTGCTTTTGAAGGAAGTAAAGCAAGAGAGGTGTTAATATTAGACCTAGCTTCTCTAAATACTTTTCTAGAAAGTGAAAAAAATATATAATGAAAAAATATCTATTATTATTTATATTACTATTTAGTTTAAATATAAATGCACAAAACGATCCAAGAGCAGAAAAATTATTATCAAAAGTCTCAAGCAAGATTGATTCTGCAAAAAGTTATAAAATTGATTTCAAATATACTTTAGAAAATAAACTAGAGGGGATTAGTCAAGATGCTTTGGGAAACGTAACAATTCAGGGTGATAATTATTTGTTAAATTTTATGGGTATCACTCAAATATGTGATTCAAACAGCATCTACTCTATTGTTCCTGAAAATGAAGAAGTTATAATTTCTAATATTGAAGAAGAAGAAAATCAGACTATTAAACCTTCAAAATTGCTCAATTTTTACAGAAAAGGATATTTAATATTATGGGATAAGCTTCAGTCAGATTATAATAAAAAAATTCAGTTTGTCAAGCTAATTCCTAGTGATTCAGATTCGGATATTAATTATTTGCTACTTGGTATTAACATCTCAAACAATAATATTTCAAAGCTTATAGAAATTGGAAAAAATAAAACAAAGACCATTTTAAATGTAAATTCAATTGTTTTTGATCCTGTTTTAGAAAACGATATTTTCATTTTTGACAAGAATAATTACAAAGGTTATTACATAGAAAAATTGTAATATGAAGATTATAGATCGTTATATATTAACATCTTATCTAAAGATATTCTTTAGTTTCTTTTTTATATTGATGTTTATCTTTATTATTCAGATAATATGGGTTTTTATTGATGATCTGGCTGGAAAAGAAATTGATTTCGAAATAATTTTTAAATTTCTACTTTTCTATTCACCCAAACTACTTCCCTTAGTTATACCATTAACAGTTTTATTAGCATCTATAATGACTTTTGGTAATTTATCTGAACAATATGAGTTAGCAGCTATTAAATCCTCAGGTATATCATTGTTTAGAGCGATGAGAAGTCTTTTAGTAGTTAATACAATATTATGTATTGGAATGTTTTTTATTGCTAACAGTCTTATTCCTTATGCAGAATTCAAATCTTATAATTTAAGAAAGAACTTAGCTAAATTAAAACCAGCGCTAGCTATTAAAGAAGGAGTTTTTAGTGATATTAATAACATGAATATTAAAGTGGAAAGAAAATATGGACCTGATAATAATTTTCTTGAAGACATCATAATTCATCAAAATAATTTTAATTCTAGAAATACTTTGGTTATTAAGGCTGAATCAGGTGAATTAAAAAGCCAAGAATCAAGTGAGATTTTACAACTAGTTTTAAATAATGGCAAGAGATACGAAGAAATTGAAAGTAGAAGTCCTAATAATAAGCAAGTATCTCCTCATACTCTAGTTTCATTTGAAAAGCATATTATGAATATTGATTTAAGAGAATTTAATAAAGTTGATTTTGATGACGAAAAATTTAGCAATACTTTCAGAATGCAAAATATTTCACAATTAAATTTCAGTATAGATTCTCTATCAAAAAACTTAGTGTTCAGATATAATAATTTTTCAAAGAATTTTTATGCTAGGACTGGAATTTCAAACTTTTTAAGAAATGTTAGAACGGACAATACATATAAGGATTCCATATTATATACAAACTATAATACTCATTTAAAAGATTATCCAAGAAGTAAACAGTTAGATGTATTAAATGAAACTCTTAACATAACAAACAGTCATATACAAGTTTTAAATAGTCAAAAAGATAATTTTTTTGTAAAAGAGAAGATTGTCAATTTACATAAGTCTAATTTATATGACAAGTATGCTTTAGGATTTGCATCAATAATTCTATTTTTTGTCGGAGCACCACTTGGTGCAATAATTAGAAAAGGAGGTATTGGTCTTCCTATGGTAATTTCATTACTTTTATTTCTTAGCTATCACTTTATAGGAACTTTCAGCAGAAATGCAGCAGAAGACGGAAGTATTGACGCCTTCCTTGGAAGCATAATTCCAAATGCAATAATGCTTCCATTAGGATTATATTTAATTTATAGAGCTAGTTCAGATAAATCTATATTCAATTTTGATAAAATATCATATCCATTTAGACTATTTTTGAAAAAAATTAGTTCAATAAAATTTCTATTAAATAAAAAACATGAGTAAAGTTATTTTAGATAAGATTTCAGATGCAATTGATGATGTAAAAAAAGGTAAAATTATTATTGTTGTTGATGATGAAAATAGAGAAAATGAAGGTGATTTCATTTGCGCAGCAGATCTAGTTACACCTGAAATAATAAATTTTATGGCTAAACATGCAAGAGGCTTGATATGTATGCCAATTACTGAAAAAAGATCACGAAAATTAAACCTATATCCAATGGTAACTAATAACACTGATCCAATGGATACAGCGTTTACAGTTTCAGTTGATTTAAAAGGATCTGGAGTAACATCAGGAATATCTGCATCAGACAGATCTAAAACTATAAAAGCTATTGTTGAAAAAAACACAAAACCTGAAGATTTAGCTCGTCCTGGACACATTTTTCCTTTAATTGCTAAAGATGGTGGTGTATTAAGAAGAACAGGACACACTGAGGCTGCAATTGACTTTGCAAGGCTTTCTGGATGCTCTCCAGCAGGAGTAATTTGTGAAATAATGTCAGAAGATGGATCAATGGCAAGAGTGCCTGAATTAATTAAAGTAGCAAAGAAATTAGATTTAAAAATAGTCTCTATTGAGGATCTTGTTGCCTATAGAATGAAACATGATAGTTTAATTACTAAAAAAGAATCATTTGTGTTCAATACAAAATTTGGTGACTATAATTTGTCAGCGTTCCAACAAACAAATAATAACCAAATACATTTAGTACTTTCTAAAGGTGAGTGGAGTGAAAATGAACCAGTTTTAGTTAGGATAAACTCCTCTATAACTAATAATGATATACTTACGTCTCTTACATCCAAATCTAAAAATATGCTTGATGGTATTTTTAATAAAATAAATGATGAAGAAAAAGGTGTAATTGTTTTTATAAATCAGCCAGCTAATCCTGTGAATGTTTTATTCAGACTTAACGAAATAAAGAAATTACAATCTAAAGGTGAATACAAAACTCCACCTGTTGTTATGGACGAAAAAGACTTTGGAATTGGCGCACAGATTCTTCATGATCTTAATATTCACAAGATTAGATTACTTACAAATAGTACTCAAATAAAAAGAGTTGGAATGACTGGATACGGATTAGAAATTGTAGAATATATTAATTACTAAAAAAACCAAAGTTTAACAGACATTAAAAGAACCATAACTATAAGGAAAAACTTTATAGCTTTCTCTCCTTTTTTAACAGACCATCTACTTGATGTCCATCCCCCAAGGAAATTTCCTGAAGCAAGAAATAGTCCATAAGTCCAATTTATTTTATCGGCTAAAGCAAATGTTATAATAGCACCAGTTGTATATATTAAAACAATCACAACTTTAGTAGCATTAACTTTAACAAGGTCTAACCTGTTGTAGTAATGAAGAAATAACATTATTACGAATCCTATTCCTGCATTAATAAAGCCACCATATATACCTATAAAAAAGAAAGCAATCATTGAGATAAAAAGATATTTACCAGTAAGTCTTTCTGAAAGATTTTTATAGTCAATATTAGGTTTGAAAACTATTAGAAAAACTACTACTATCATTATAATAGCAAGAATTTTATTAAAAAGATCTCCTTCAATATCTATTGCTATTTGTGCTCCAATTAATGCACCTAAAAGACCTGCAAAACCTAAGTATGCATTGAATGGATAGTTTGAAACACCTTTACTTTTAAATCCAGCTGTTGCTGAAAAAGCTGACATAAATATTGCTATTCTGTTAGTTCCATTGGCTACTGCCGGTGGTAATCCCATAAAAATTAGTAATGGAAGGGTTAACAATGAGCCTCCTCCAGCCATAGTATTGATGAATCCAGCAATAAATCCAGCAAGAATTAACAGAGGATAATGCCATGAAAACAAATCAAATTCAAACATATTCCAAATGTAACAAAAAGGAATATATATAATAATCAAATAAAAATTTGTACTAAATAAAAAGGAAGTTATATTTGCAATCCATTGGAGAAGTGGCAGAGTGGTCGAATGCACTAGTCTTGAAAACTAGCGTACTGCAAGGTACCAGGGGTTCGAATCCCTTCTTCTCCGCAAAAGCCCTTGTAAGTCATTGATTTACAGGGGTTTTTAATTTTGGTTGCCTGAATCGTTGCCTTTACTACTTTTAACTATCACTAAGTTATAACAAAAAGTCAAAAAATCTCAATAGTAATTTTTAATTGGTACTACCCTACTCAAATAATATCGGTTTTCTTTTGACGGTAGGTGTTTGTATAAGTATGTATAATACTAAACCTTACTGTGTTTTAAAAGAAAAAGATATGCCTATGGTAAAAAATAAAAACGTCCCTAAAGTTAATTAGAGACGTTTATCGGATTGATTTTTTCCTTTATTAAAATTGGATATGATTTAGGGTGTCTTAAAATAAGAAGATATACGTATTTATTAAAGTTGTAAA
>Ga0115006_10000020_pt1 | contig 71180 bp, 60 predicted proteins | sample ArcOceMetagenome_3_FD_88943 | JGI IMG/M metagenome (GOLD analysis project Ga0115006, IMG submission 88943) | Marine eukaryotic phytoplankton communities from Arctic Ocean - Arctic Ocean- Svalbard ARC20M Metagenome | ecosystem: Environmental > Aquatic > Marine > Oceanic | place: Arctic Ocean...
TCAGGGGAGCCTATATGAATCCACCGATAACCCCAATAGTGGTATCGCTAGAGAGTTGGGCTACCAGCGGTCCGGTGGTTCAATCGCACTGCTCTATCTATGGTCTCTGGATCACGATAATTTCTCGAAAATCACTGTAGATTACTACAAAGTCTATGCGGAAAAAGACAACCTTGACCCTGGCCAGGGCTGGCAGGATGCCTTTGAAGATCTATTTGCGATGACCCTCACCGACTTTTATCTTGATTTTGATGCTTTTATGCTTGAGGACAAAGAGCAGCAGCTGGCTATCTTTAAAAGTAACCAGCAAATGCGTGATGCGTCTTGGTCTGGAGGAGAGGTTATCGGACAGTAGGCAGGCTGACTTATTATCTTGCCCAAGCAGCCCTATACCATACTTGCCATGGCCATAAACTCAGCCACTACCGGGTCATCCAACTTCTTCTTAAAGCAACAGAGCCCCAGATCAAAGGCTGGGATACTGGTGTCGGGTAACAACCCTACCCGATCTTTTACTGGGCTATTTTCCACTACCACAATAGGTGAGAGGCCAATACCGAAACCCAGAGCCACCATACTCACCAGCGCCTCCTGCCCTGACACCTGGGCATAGACATTGGGGCGAGCTGAGGTCTTTTGTCTAAACCATTGTTCAAAACGTTTTCGCGCCACACCGTGCTCAGGCAAGATAATAGGCATACTGCCCCAATCAATGTCATCTACTTGCAGAGCCTTTTTAACCGCGCAATTAATGGTTGGTATGGTAATCGCCAAAGGCACAGAGGCGATGGTCTGGAAATGAATACTCGATGCCAGGTCATCGGGCCTCGCGGCAATGGCTAGATCGACACTCTGATTTTTGATCTGGTCAATACCGTCGGCGGCATCACCAGTATCTAGATTAATATCGATATTGGGGTGGGCCTGACGAAATCTCTCGAGCAGTGGCGGTAGATAAGAGTAAGAGGCGGTCACCGAGCAATATATATTCAGAGAACCCGAAAGCTGCTGCTGCGACTCATCAAGAGACTGCTTTAATGCCGCAAACTGCTCAATTTGTTGGTACGCATAGGCCAGCAGCTTTTTGCCCTCTGCTGTTAAGAGTACCGAGCGGTTATCTCTAATCAGCAGCTGAGCTCCCAGCTGCGCTTCGATACGTTGAATTGAACGGCTTAGGGTCGAAGGGCTAACATGATAAGCAGCCGCGGTTTTACCAAAGTGCAGACTGTTAGCTAGGTGCGCAAATAATGTTAATGATCGAATATCCATGGCTGCAGCTTACCGGCCTCACCCTTGTATTGCAAAAAACGCAATATAGCATTGAATATATATCGTTATAAGCAACATTGATAAGTGGTTACAATGCCCGACAAATTCTAACGCTCAAACCAAATACAACAATCCACCCCTATGCGGTGGCCGGAGACCAACAATGGCTAATTACTTTAATACCCTAAGCTTGCGCGATAAATTGAGCCAGCTTGGCAAATGTCGCTTTATGGATCGCGAAGAATTTACCGATGGCTGCAATCTGATCAAAGATTGGAATATCGTGATTATTGGCTGTGGTGCTCAGGGCCTTAACCAGGGTTTGAACATGCGCGACTCTGGTCTCAATATTTCCTATGCCCTGCGCGAGCAGGCCATTGCCGAGAAACGTCAGTCGTTTCTTTGGGCATCTGAGAACGGCTTTACTGTGGGCACTGCTGAAGAGTTAGTTCCTGCTGCTGATCTAGTACTTAACCTGACTCCAGACAAACAGCACACAGCTGCCGTAACTGCGGTTATGCCATTAATGAAGCAAGACGCAACTCTGGCCTACTCTCACGGTTTTAATATTGTTGAAGAAGGCATGCAGATTCGCCCGGACATTACTGTCGTTATGGTTGCTCCCAAGTGCCCAGGCACCGAAGTACGCGAAGAGTACAAGCGTGGCTTTGGCGTTCCTACCCTGATTGCTGTGCACCCAGAGAACGATCCCAATGGTAATGGCCTAGCAATTGCTAAAGCCTATGCCTCTGCTACTGGCGGCGATAGAGCCGGTGTATTGGAGTCTTCTTTTATTGCTGAAGTTAAATCGGACCTCATGGGCGAGCAGACTATTCTTTGCGGCATGTTGCAAACTGGCGCGGTACTGGGCCATCAGCAGCTATTAAACCTGGGCGTTGACGCGGCCTATGCACGCAAGCTTATCCAGTACGGCTGGGAAGTGGTTACAGAAGGCCTTAAGCATGGCGGTATCACCAACATGATGGATCGCCTGAGCAACCCGGCTAAGATCAAAGCCTTTGATATGTCGGAAGAACTTAAAGTCACTTTGCGCCCTCTGTTCGAAAAACATATGGACGACATTATTGAAGGTGAGTTCTCGCGCACCATGATGGTCGACTGGGGCAATGACGATGCCAACTTGCTGAAGTGGCGTGCACAGACTGCCGACTCTTCGTTTGAGCAGGCAGCAGATTGCGATACAGAAATCACTGAGCAGGAGTTTTATGACAAGGGCATCTATTTGGTGGCCATGATTAAGGCCGGTGTTGAGCTCGCATTTGAGACCATGGTCGCCTCAGGTATTATCGAAGAGTCTGCCTACTACGAGTCACTTCATGAGACGCCATTAATCGCCAACTGTATTGCGCGCAACAAGCTCTATGAAATGAATGTGGTTATTTCTGACACGGCTGAATACGGTAACTACCTATTTACCCATGCGGCAGTGCCTTTACTGCAGAGCCATGCTAATTCTCTGACCCTGGAAGATCTGGGTGGCGGCTTAACAGACAGTTCTAACGCTGTAGATAATATTCGACTGATTGAAGTGAATGATGCAATTCGCGACCATGATGTAGAGCTGATTGGCCACGAGTTGCGCGGCTATATGACAGATATGAAGCGTATTATCGAAACCGAAAACGCTTAAAACGTAAGTTGAAAGCCACCGATTTAAGCTCATCAGAGCTTAAATCGGTGTACTCCTAATACCGAAATCCAGACTTCTTAATACTCAACCTTTAACGACGATCCCTATCCGAGATTAACGCCTTAACCATGGCGATGGTCATTAGCGCCATCACTAGAGAAAACGGCAGCGCACCCACAATCATTGCCGAGCGCAGTGCACCCATACCTCCTGCAGCCAGCAGCACCGCTACCAACAATGCGAAGATCACACCCCAAATAATCACATGCCGAGCACCCTTCTGACTCTGATCTCCACCGGAGGCCAGCGTATTGATAATCAAAATACCAGAGTCCGCAGAGGTCACCAAAAAGGTCAGCAACAGAGTCACTACAACAACCGAAAGAGCCACAGCCATGTCGGGGGACAGCATAAGGTTAATTGTTTCAAAGAGCTGGGCAGAGATATCTGCATTAACGATCGCTCCCTGGGCCACCCCACTAAGCTCCAGATCAATGGCTGTTGCGCCAACAAAGGTAAACCAAGTTAGGCAGATCAGCGAGGGAATGACCATGGCGCCCAGCACATATTCCCGCACCGTTCGCCCGCGAGATACCCGAGCTAAAAACAACCCAACAAAGGGCGCAAAAGCGATCCACCAGGCCCAATAAAAGATATTCCAAGCACCCTGCCAATTTTGCAGCGCAGCACCCATCTCGGTGTCTGGATTGTCCCATACGGTGACAGACATGGTAGGCAGCGCAATCAGGTAATCCCAGATAGCAAAGCCAAAGGACTTAATCGCAAATGCAGTAGCGCCGAACATCACAAAAAACAGCACCAGAAAAATCGACAGCCCCATATTAATATTGGACAGCCATTTAATACCGCGTTGCAACCCAGAGAGTGCCGACAGACAGGACGCACCCACAATAACAACCAAGCCAAAAATTTGCGCAGCTAGAGTCGGCTTGCCCGCAGCATCGACAATCCACTCGATACCGCTAATATTAAATAGACCAGAGGCAAACTGAGACACGCCATAGCCAATGGTTACTCCTAAGCCAATCAAGGTCGCCAAAATAGCGGCCACGTCAACTAGATGCCCAAGAGCACCAGACATAGAGCTGCCAAACAATGGCTGCAAGCCTGATCTTATGGTGAGTGGTAAACCACGGGCATAGCAGAGGTAACCCAGAGAAATACCCACCACGCCATAACAGGCCCAGGGGGTTATGCCGTAATGCAGCAGGGCCCACTTGTAGGCGTTGCGCACATTGTCTGCGTCTAATCCTGTGGTAAAGCCCTGAATAGTGTCTGGGTTGCTAGCAAAGTGAAATATGGGTTCGGCTGTCGAGTAGGTCAACATGCCCACGCCTATACCGGCACCAAACATCATCGAAAGCCAAGTAAACATTGAGAACTCTGGAGCTTCGCCCTTCACCCCCAGCACTACTTTGCCGGTACGAGGCCAAATCGCCAAAGCGACACAGGTGATACTAAAAAATGCGGTGACATACATGTACCAGGCACCGAAAACAGAGATTGACCAATTTTGCATGGCCAGCAGCTGAGCGCCGGCACGTTCGGGAGACATTCCCACCCAGATAATCAAAGCGATAATAAGCACTTTGGGCAAGGCGGCAACCATAAGATTAAAGCCCTGATAAAAACCGGACTCTTCTACGTTGATAGACACTGACTGACTAGAACTAGACTCACCCAAAACTGGAACTCCCTATTTTATTATTGTTATTGGCGATAGATGGCTTTTGTAGCCCAACCTGTTAATCACCATAAGGCAATAGACAGTACAGAGTTGTCGGCACTTCATCAACACCAGCAACGATTCGGCGTTATGTGAATAGGGTTTATTTATGCAGCAAGGGAAATTATGGAAGGCAAAATGAGTGCAATGACTCTTATAAAGAATGGTCTAGCTGATGGCATAGATAATGGCGCGCATGATAAAAATCATACTGGCAGACCTAGCCTGATCACTAGGTCTGCCATGCAGATATGACGACTTGATTAGCTTTGGTCTGCACCCCTGAGCGCATACCAGCCAATGTAGATATAGCAAAGCATTGGCACGATGAAGCTCAGCTGAATACCGATGCTATCGGCCGCTGCACCCTGAATCAAAGGGATCAGTGCACCACCCACAATAGCCTGACAAACCAAACCAGAACCTTTACTAGTCAACGAGCCTAGACCTTTAACCGCCAAGGTAAAGATAGTCGGGAACATAATAGAGTTAAAGAAGCCAACCGCCAGAATAGACCACATGGCAACATCGCCCGTGCTATTAATACTAACAATAATCATAGCGACGGCAATCACCGAGTTAACGGCCAGATACTTGGTGGCGGCGATGTAGTTCATCAACCAGGCACCTACTAAACGGCCGATCATGGCGGCGCCCCAGTAGTAAGCCACCATTTCGCCAGCGTCTGCAGTACTTAAGCCAGCAATTGAGCTCTCAGAAAAATAATTGACCAAGAAGCTACCAATAGACACTTCACCGCCAACATATAAGAAGATCGCTAAGGCACCCAAGACCAGAGGCCGATGATTCCAAACACTCTCTCCTGAGGTTTCCTCGGTTGCCTCAACATGGGCTAAAACCGGCAGCTTAATACGTCGAAACAGCAATGCCACTGCAACCAGCAAGCCAGCGATCATAAGGTAAGGACCCTGAACCGCTGAGGCGTCGGCCGTTGCCACACCCAAAATCAGTGTTGCACCTACAATTGGGCCCACTGTAGTACCAAGAGAGTTAGCGGCCTGCGCTAAATTAAGACGGCTCGCTGCGGTGCTCTCGGCTCCTAGTGCCGCCACATAAGGATTAGCAGCAACCTGCAAAATAGTAATACCACTGGCTAGCACAAAAAATGAGAATAGAAATAGTGCGTAGACATTGAGGCTCGCAGAGGGGTAGAACATCACACAGCCTATTGCTGTGGTGAGTAGACCTAAAACAATACCCTGCTGATAACCGACCTTATCAATCAACTTGCCTGCAAAGGGCGAGACAATAAAGTAGGCACCAAAAAAGCAAGACTGCACCAGCATCGCCTGGGTGTAATTGAGGTCAAAAGACTCTTTTAAGAAGGGAATTAAAATGTCATTAAGAACAGTAATAAAACCCCAGAAGAAAAACAGACAGGTCATTGCGATAAAGGCAAAGGTCTGTGTTCCTGGCTCTTGGCCACCCGCCGCTGTTGCTGCTGAATTTCCCGATGTTGAACCGGCCATGCGAACCCCCTATTAATATGATTTGTTATTGTGTTTTAACAGTTAAGGGTAGCAGGCCCTTTAACTAACGATCGCTAGCCGGTGGCACTTTGGTCGCAAGATAGGGGTGTTTTATCGCCTTTCAGAAAAGATCGGCCTATTTATGCTCCGCCAACATCACACTCATGACTTTCTTTAGACCATTGTGACGGGCGCGCATCTCGTCTAGGTTTTCTGGGTCACTGATCCAGTGGTAAACAATACCAATCACAGAGGCGCAGTATTGGTCTGCAATAAGCTCGGGAGCTACTATTGAGGGAAAAGCCAAAGCTGACTCAGACTTCGCGGCAATACCCTGTTCGATCCAGCGAATCACATCGGCCCGCCGGCGCTCGTGAATACCCAAAATAACAGGCTTAAGCGGGGATTCAGGTGTCAGAGACTCAAACCAAAGGCGGTAAAAAGCTTCTACATGCTTTGGCGCTTCCTCGCAGAAGGCAATGTGGGCATCCAGTGCTGCAGCCATGGCCTCGTAACCATTTTTGCCCTGGGTTACTCCAGTGAGTTCACCCAGCCATTCATCGCCCACCGAGCGCAACACAAAGTCAAAAAGACCTGTTTTATTGCCAAACCGATAACCCGCCAAACCTCGAGAATAGCCCGCTTTTTCACCCACATCTTTAAGGGTGGCCTGCTCGACACCGCGCTCAACGATAAGCGCGATGGCAGCTTCCAACATCTTGGCATCGGAGATTTCTTTACGCTCAATTTGAGTGAGCCGAAGGGCTTTAGCCATTTTATTGTCCTAGACTTAATGTCCTAATATTCTAATGCCTTAATGCACGAATGCCCTGATGTTCTTATGTTTCGGGGCACTAATGAACAGCTGCGTAAAACATCAAGCATGATTACATACTGCGGCGATATTGGCCGCCCACGTCGAACAGCGCGTTAGTAATCTGCCCTAAAGAACAACAACGTACCGCTTCCATCAGCACCTCAAACCCATTGCCACCTTGGCTCACAGTATCTTGTAGGCGCTTAAGTACCTCAGCTGATTCGGCGCTGTGCTCATCTTGAAACGCTCGCAAACGCTTGATCTGGCTTTGCTTCTCCTCATCGGTCGACCGAGCCAGCTCAATTTCCATGGGCTCTTCTTCAGTCTCGCTGAGGAAGGTATTTACGCCAACAATGGGGAACGACCCGTCGTGCTTCTTGTGCTCGTAATACAGTGACTCTTCTTGAATCTTGCCCCGCTGGTAGCCAGTTTCCATGGCACCCAGCACGCCGCCACGATCGGAGATTTTTTCAAACTCCTGTAGAACAGCCTCTTCAACAAGGTCGGTTAGCTCGTCAATAATAAACGCACCCTGACTTGGGTTTTCATTTTTCGCCAGACCCCATTCCTGATTAATAATCAGCTGAATAGCCAATGCTCTGCGCACCGATTCTTCAGTGGGGGTGGTAATGGCCTCGTCGTAGGCATTGGTATGCAAGCTATTACAGTTATCATAAATAGCGATTAAGGCTTGCAAGGTAGTGCGAATGTCATTGAAGTTCATTTCCTGGGCGTGGAGTGAACGGCCTGAGGTTTGAATATGGTATTTCAGTTTTTGGCTCCGAGGATTGGCGCCATACAGATCGCGCATCGAAGTCGCCCAGATGCGCCGAGCTACTCGGCCCATCACGGTGTACTCAGGGTCCATGCCATTAGAGAAGAAGAATGACAGGTTAGGAGCAAAGTCGTCAATTTTCATACCGCGAGCCAAATAGGCTTCTACAAAGGTAAAGCCATTGGATAGGGTAAAGGCAAGCTGGGAGATCGGGTTAGCACCGGCTTCGGCAATATGATAGCCCGAGATCGACACTGAGTAGAAGTTACGGATCTGCTCGTCGATAAAGTACTGCTGCATATCACCCATCATGCGCAAACTGAATTCGGTCGAGAAGATACAGGTATTCTGACCCTGATCTTCTTTGAGAATATCCGCCTGAACGGTGCCGCGCACAAGCTTCAAGGTGTTATTACGCAATGTCTGGTACTCATCATCCTTGGGCTGGCGACTGTGTTCGGCAACAAACTGATCTACCTGCTGATCGATGGCAGTATTTAAAAACATGGCCAAAATCGTTGGTGCCGGACCATTAATAGTCATGGATACCGAAGTGGTTGGATTGCACAAATCAAAGCCATCATAGAGAGCTTTCATGTCATCTAAGGTACAGATAGACACGCCGGCATTACCCACTTTGCCGTAAATATCTGGGCGCTCATGGGGATCAAATCCATAGAGAGTCACCGAATCAAAAGCGGTAGAAAGCCGCTTGGCCTCAGAATGCTCCGACAGTGCCTTAAAACGACGGTTAGTTTTGAAGGCATCGCCCTCACCGGCAAACATACGAGCCGGGTCTTCGCCCTCTCGCTTAAAGGGGAACACGCCAGCAGTGTAAGGAAACTCACCGGGGAGATTTTCGCGCATCAACCATTTGAGTAGCTCGCCATGATCTTCAAAGCGCGGCAGAGATACCCGAGAAATTTTATTACCAGCAAGAGAGATAGTATTGAGCTTGGTGACAATCTGTTTGCCATTGGGCAAAACGTCCACTTTCTCGTCACCGGTGTAGGCTTCAACCACTGCGGGCCAGTTTTCTAACAGCCTACTAGCTTTGCTATCCATGGCCTGTTTGCGCTCGGCAATCAAACTATCGATCGTCTCTGGGGCTTCGCTGCCATTTTCTAGTAGCATTGTCTTGGTGGCGGACAGCTGTTGCTGCTGGCGAGCCAAATTGGCCTGCACTGCAACCTGTGAATGGTAGTTGCGCACCCCTGCAGCAATCTCAGCCAGATAGCGCTGACGCTCTGCCGGCACCACCACGGTTTTTTCCGAAGGAGTACGACGATCCACTTTTGCCAAATGCTGTTCAAAGCTACGCAGACCATGAGTCTGAAGTAACTTAACTAATTCTTGGTAGGCAGCGGTAACACCATCGTCATTAAACCTTGAGGCAATGGTACCAAATACAGGCATCTCTTCCGGTGCCTGAGTCCAGGCCTCGCGGTTGCGCTGTACCTGTTTGCACACGTCGCGGTAAGCATCATCGCTGCCCTTGCGATCAAATTTATTAATAATTGCCAGCTCGGCATAATCGAGCATATCGATTTTTTCTAGCTGACTCTGGGCGCCAAACTCTGGGGTCATCACATAGATCGGGATATCCACATAGGGCACGATGCCAGCATCACCCTGGCCAATACCTGGAGTCTCAACCACGACGAGATCGAAGCCACCCAGACGCAATGCACAGACAATATCTTTAAGGGCGGCAGGCACTTCTCCGGTAGCACCGCGAGTACCAATAGAACGCATGTAAATCGAGGGGTGGTAGATAGCGTTCATACGAATACGGTCACCCAATAAGGCACCGCCAGTTTTACGTCTGGTTGGGTCAATGGCCAACACAGCAATCTTAAGCTCGTCTGCGCTATCTTGACGGAAGCGACGAATAAGCTCATCGGTTAGTGAGGACTTACCTGCGCCACCGGTACCGGTGATACCAAGGACTGGGACTGTGCCGCTCAAAAACTGTGCCTGCTCACGTAGAGAATCCAGCTGCTCTTCACTGAGCTCGTCTCTCTCAATTGCGGTAATTAACCGAGACAGGTTATTGCGCCCTGACTCACCAGCCAGCTCACTAGAAACCACGCTAACATCGCTGTAGGTTCCCAAAGAGCAGCGCTCAATCATGTCATCGATCATGCCCACAAGGCCCAGATTCTGGCCGTCATAGGGAGAATAAATACGCTCGACGCCATAGGCCTCGAGCTCTTTGATTTCTGCCGGGACAATTACGCCACCGCCGCCACCAAATATCTTAATATGCTCAGCGCCTGCTTCTTTGAGCAAATCCACAGCGTATTTAAAGTACTCCACATGGCCGCCTTGATAGGAACTGATTGCTATGCCCTGAGCATCTTCCTGTAAAGCTGTCTGCACAACTTCGGCAACGGACCTGTTGTGAGCCAAATGGATAACCTCGACACCAGCACCCTGCAAAATACGGCGCATAATATTAATCGCCGCATCATGGCCGTCAAATAGGCTGGCAGCGGTCACAAAACGCAGCGGTATGCCCTTTTTTTGCGTGCTGTCGCTCGGCGACATACTGGGAGAAACCGGGGTCGTGGAAGCTGAAGAGGTGGTCATCTGATAGTTCCTTTTAATTCGCGATAAAGAAAATTGGCCGAAGAGTACATTGGCAATGGCGGGATTTTAGATCACTTGCTTGTTCCATGCAAGTAAGTTTCTCGCTGTCTAGGGAGTCCTTGAGAAAGAGGCAAGCCTCTTAAAGGTAACGATAAGTCGAAGGGAGACTTAGGTAGAGCCAGGGATGACTAAGGGGACTAAGGGGCACTGAGGCGCGCTGAGCAACGCTTGCGGCTTTGACCGAAATCAGACCGGAATGAGAGCGAAATCAGACCGGCATCAAATCGATCTAGGAACTGGTGCTCTTATCGCCATAGCCATAGTAGTCCGCAATCGCCAAACCAGCGGCAACGCTGGTAAACGGGTCGTGTTCAACAACCTTAAACGGAAACTGGTTTTCGAGAATATCTTTCACCGCGGGAATTAATGAGGAGCCACCGGTGCGTAACACCAGGTCAATGTCTCCAGGCCGCACCCCAGCTTTATCGAGAACCAAGGTAATAGCCTGTTCTAGCTCAAACAGTAGGTCAGAAATCATTAACTCAAACTCCCAGCGCTCTAGCCTGACTTCTATATCGATCTCGGGAATATCCAACACAGCGGAATCAGCCAATGAAAGTTCTGCCTTAAACGCCCTGATCGCCTCAAACACCTGATAGCTATAGTTCTGCTGAATAAGGTCATAGAGGCGTTTAAATTTATCGGCGGCTTCATCGGGCTGCGCCATACGCTGCATTGCCGGCGCAGTGTATTTATTTTGATTGAGCATGTAGCTAATGGGCCAGTTGATGAGCAGCTCTTCGTACTCACCAAAGGGAAATAATGTATCTACCTCAGAGCCGTCGACCACACGACGCCAACGCTCTCCGCGCCCCAGCAATGGAAACACCAGCTGTCTAAAGATAACCTGGTCGATCTTATCGCCCCCTAGGGCAATACCATGGGTTGCCTCTACGGCAAAGCTTGAACCCTTGCGACGCAGCACGCTGAAATCTAAGGTGCCACCACCAAAATCGACGGTCAGCACTAACTCATCGTTGCTCTGTGGGTGATTATGCAGGTAGCTGATGGTCGCGGCCGTGGGCTCTGGGCAAAAAGTTTGCTCGGTAACACCAGCATGGCCATAGGACTCCGCCAAACGCTCCAAAGCAATGTTGTTGCGCCCAGTACCACTGCCTTCGAAATTCACCGGGTGGCCAATACAAGCATGCCCGGCAGACCTTTGAATCGTCCCTTCAATAGCCTTGCGAATACCCACCAGAATCGGGGTCACCAGAGCCACTAACCGAAATGACCGATCAAAAATGGCAATACGATCGTTTAGGGTATTGCCTAGCAGCCTTTTAGTACCGCGAAACAGTCGCCCCGGTAAGCTCCCATCAGTAAACGCCTGCCCGTAGACCTTGCCCGTATCTGATTCCCCTGGGCCACCCATGGCACTTTCGCCTCCGCCAGCACCTGTGCGTTCTTCGCCAAGTAGCTGGGCACTGAGCTCAACTTTTCGCCCCCTGTTGCCACTAATATATTCATTGATCGCTGTCTGGCCAATTGCTGAAACGAACTGCTTATCGATATAGTTAGCGGACGGCATAATACTGGCGGGCGCGGCCAATTTGACCAGCGTTAAACGCTCGCCATCAAAAACGGCGGCTGCACTATTACTGGTCCCAAAGTCGATACCAATACCCAACTTGGCATCTTTTTGTTGCGAATTATCCTGCATGAAATGGTCACTAGAAGGCTTTTGAAGAATAGAGCTATTCTAGCCTACTCTCGCTTGAGCCGAGGCTCTTTTTGTTGTCTTTTTAGAGGCCAAGCCTGGGACTAAACAGCTGTTAATTTAATCTCCCGGCCCTGCTGCCGAGGCCTCACATTCGCGCTGTACTTACAGGTCACTTAACGGCGATAAAAAACACCCACAGTGTTGGCCGTTTTTATTCAAAAGACAGTACAATACCCGCGCCAAAACCACTGGCAGCCAGAGCACAAATAATAAAAACAAAGTATTCACAGTAATAGCGGAGCAGCAAGATGCCAGTAATCAACTACATCGAATTCAACGGGTCAGAATACAGCGTTCAGGTGCCAACAGGCGTCAGCCTCATGCAGGGTGCAATGGATAATATGATTCAGGGTATTGTTGCCGAATGCGGCGGTTGCTGCGTGTGCTGCACCTGTCACTGCATGATCGACCCAGCTTGGGCAGCAACAGCCGGCACCGCAGCCGACGACGAAAGTGAATTATTAGAAATGCTCGACACCAGAGAAGAGACCAGCCGCTTAAGCTGTCAGGTTAAAGTCACCGACGCAATGGACGGCATGGTAGTGCGACTTCCAGAGTCCCAGTACTAGAGAGGCCCTCAAGAAAAAGAGCCTTGAGCTTCCCTTAATAAGGAGCCCTCAGCTTCCTGAACAAAGAGCCTCACTTAATAAGGAGCCCTCAGCGTCTCTAATAAAGAGAGCCCTCAGCTTCCCTAATAAAGAGAGCCCTCAGCGTCCTGAATAAAGAGCCCTCAGCGTCTCTATTAAAGAGCCTCGCCTAATTAAGCAAAGCCTCAAAGCGGCTCTCAGCGTGGTTTTTAACCACCTGATCTGCCGCAAAAACCTGACCACTCATAGCAATGTATACACCAGCGGGCTTGCTTTGCAGCCCACCCACAGCACAGCCAAGATTAAAGACGGCATCAGTGCAAGAAAACGCTGCGGGCTGCAGCGCTCCGGTCAAAAAAATACATTTATCGTCAATATCCGCCAACCATTTAGACGTTTCAACCATGCCATCTGTGCCATGGGTGATCAAAATCTTATCAGCCTTAGAGGCCTTAACGGCCTGCTGGATCTGCCTGCGATGATCGTCGGTCATATCCAAACTATCGAGCTTCAATAATGGCTGGACACTATAGTCAAAACCCACGCCCATCCGTTCTAACAAATCACCCACTACAGGCTCGCCAATTTGAAACTCACTCAAAGCATCAAAGTAAATTTTATCGATAGTGCCGCCCGTAGTAATGATGTGCAGTTTCATTGTCATTGCTGCATACCCGCAAAGGCATCCCGAGTTAGGTTTTCCAATGAACCATCAGCATGGACAATAATATTATCTTCGATACGTATGCCACCATAGGGCACAAACTCATCCACTCTTGACCAGTTGATCGACCCTGCGTATTCACCCGCTTTCAGCTTGTCCAAATAAGCGGGAATAAAATAGAGGCCAGGTTCAACCGTATGAATCTGGTTGGCGACCATGGGGGCGCCCGAACGAAGCTTGGGATACTTAGCTGGTGGCGGCAATATATCACCCTGAGCATTGGCCAGCTGGCCGCCTTTGTCGTGCACATTGCAACCCAGGTGATGGCCTAGACCATGAGGGTAAAAAGACCCGGCAATATCGTTGGCTACGGCCTCTTCGGCGGACATGTTAAGTACACCAAATTCAATCAACACTTCGGCGATCTTATGCTGCGACAGCACATGAATGTCGACGGGGCTCTTACCTATGCCACCCTCAGCACATAGCTCTAGCTGCTTAACATCCATCAACTCAATCATGGCGGCAAAGTCGCTACCCGAATCATAGGCGTAGGTACGCGTAATATCCGAGGCATAACCATAGACCTCTACCCCAGCATCAATCAAAAAGCTACGGGGAGTTTGCGGTTGCTTAAAGAGATTATGATGGTGCAAAACAGCTGCATGTTCATTAACCCCGGCAATAATGCCATAGGGCATCTCGCTCTCGCGGCTGTCGCAACCTGCCAAGTAGGCTGCAGCAATCTGTACCTCTGATGCGCCCGCCATAAAGGCTTGCTGGGCTGCTCTATGGGCTGGGGCAGCACGTCTGTTAGCCTCGCGCACAGATTCCTGCTCGTAGGGGGTTTTGCCCCGACGCTGATAATCAATTTGATGGATAACCGCCTGAGGGTTCCAGTGCTCAGCAACGGCCTCTAGGGTATTAGTCTCATTAATAAAGGCTGCATTAGCGCCTAAACACTTTTTAACCTCATCGACAGTTTCGTATTCAATGATCTCAAAGCTCTGCTCAAAACCTGGGGGCAGACTCTCTGGAGCGGTGTGCCAAATATCTTCGGCAGTCAGCAAAAATAATCGAGGTTTACTCGCACCAGCAATAATCTGCAAATAGCAGCCTGCTCTAGTAGCCAGAGGCGCCCATTCACGAAAATAAGGGTTGGCCTTAAATGAATAGGGCATGTCATCTTGAAACTGCATCTTGGTCTCACCGGAGCCAATCACAAGTTCACCGAAGCCCGTGGCCTGCAAAATTTCCTGAAAACGCTGCATTTTTTCCGCGACGTGCTGCTTATAAAGCTCAACTACCATTGTTTTTTCCTTTAATGAGTTCACTCAATTTATTGAGTCATCCGTTGCTGTTATCTGGTCACTTTCTTTGTTCACTCGATTTGAGCAATCGATTTTTTCTCTCGCCTTGTTCTCTCGGCATGTTTACTTTAGCAGATATTTTAACGCCCATAGGAGCTTACGCAATAACCTTTAGTTGCTTCCAGTTCGCGGCCTTAAATCTACGCCAGTAAAGCAAGAACATTGCAAAGCCATTGACAACAAAAAACGCCCAGCACCAAAATAATGGGCCGTTCCATAGGGTCACCAATATAGCGGTGGGTAAGACTAAAAATAGCCAACTGCAAAGAATAGAAGCCCAGGCAACAAACCGAGTATCCCCTGCCCCCTTAAGTGCACCAGCCATCATCATAGAAACTGCTTCAAATACACAGAACAGTGCAACCAGCCCCAAAATTTCTTCAACCATGGGCACGGTAGCCGTATAAGTTGCCGCCGACATTCCATTTGAAAACGGCTTAATAAACCATTCTGGTAGCCCAACCAACACAAGGCCAGCTGCCACAAAGAATACCGTAGCTAAATGTATAGCGGAGTAGGTCAGACGCTCCGCTGACGCGGCATTGCCAGCGCCCAATTTTTGCCCCACTAATACCGACACAGCAATACTCATACCAGCCACAGGCATCACCACGATCATAAAGACGTTCATAGCTATGCTATGAGCCGTAAGTTCGGCCACACCAATTTTCCCAATCAACAACACGAATACTGTCCAAGCCAACATCTGCATTTGAAATTGCAGACCAACAGGCAAGCCAAAACGCAACAGTCGGCGAAACAACTCTGGGTCAAAACGCCACAGGGCTACGCTGTTATAGGCCTTTCGGTAACCGGGACTGAAGAACACATATAGCTGCACCAAAGTGCCGGCAATCAGTGAGATCACTGTGGCCCAAGCAGCTCCTGCCACCCCCATACGCGGAAGGCCCCAGTTGCCAAAAATTAAGCCGTAGTCGAGCACAATATTCATCACAGTGATCAGCAGGTTGCTCCACATCACTACCGATGTGCGGCCAATACCCGAGAAAAATCCTGTTAGTGATCCAGAAACGATGGCAATAGGAATCGACAGCACCAGTACCCGGGCATAGCTAATTTCCATGGCCTGCAATATTGGGTCATGACCAATCCAGTTGAAAATAGGCGCCATATAAATGGCCACAGGCACTACCACGGGCAGCGATAGCAATACCGTATAAAAGCCCTGCCACACTATGCCGCCAAGTCGGGGATGGTCGCGGGCACCGTAATGCTGAGCTACCAATACAGCCACATAGCTGGCGAGGCCCAGAAAAAAAGCAGTGAGAGTCATGCTCACTAAAGCAGCGGGCACAGTGGCTGCTAGGGCATTAGAGTCAAACCATGAAAGAAACATTCGGTCGATAAAACTCTGCAAACTTCCGGAACCGGTGGTGATAATTAACGGAATCGCCAATACCAAAACCTCTTTGTAACCGCCTGGACTGTGCCAGCGGCGCTTTACTGCAAGTAACATGTTTTCCCTATAATGAATAAGTTGAGAACGGCTATACCCTTAAGCCCTTGAGCCCTTGAGCCATCGAACTAGGAGCCATCGAACCAAGAACCAATCAGGATGATTAACGACAAACAGGTGCGCAGTTTAGCTTGGTAGACTGCTTGGCAAAGTGCATACCCTAGGTAACAGGCACTACTGACACATACTAGAATGTATTGCTGAAATATAATGTTGAAATATAAAAAAGCATTACGCTTAAAAGGCCGTCATACCAATAAAGGCGCTAGGCCAATAGAGGCGCTAGGCCAAAAAAAGCGCTAGGCCAGATGATATCCTGAGAAATAATCGAAACTGACGTTAGCTCCCGACGATAATAAGACTCCAATCGACGAAAAAACCCCACCCTCAGAGCAAGCTAAATTGAAAAGACCCTATGACCTTAAAACGGCCATAGGGTTTATAGACTTTTTAAACGTCGGTGATAACCCCAGCTTTAGGGTCATTGAATATGTCCTTATCAAGGAACCCCTCACTATTGGCCACCACAGTCGTGACCATGGCATCGCCAGTCACGTTGGTTGCCGTGCGAGTCATATCTAACAGGCGATCAACACCAATAATCAAACCAATGCCTTCGACAGGCAGGCCCACTTGGTTGAGTACCATCACCAGCATTACCAAGCCCACCCCGGGCACAGCTGCTGTACCTATGGAAGCCAAGGTGGCAGTAAGAACAACCATAAGGTAATCGTCCATTCCCAAACCAATATTGTAGGCTTGGGCAATAAAGACTGTGGCGACCCCCTGCATAATGGCGGTGCCGTCCATATTAATGGTGGCACCTAAGGGTACTGTGAAAGAGGCTACGCTGTTGTTAACCCCAAGACGCTTCTCAACCGTGCGCAATGTCACCGGTAACGTGGCACCACTTGAAGAGGTGCTAAAGGCAAACATTAAGGCGGGGCGCATTTTACTTAAAAAAGTTTTTACACTAAGGCCCGTAAAGGCTTTTAGCAACAGCGAATAAACACCCAAACTATGCAGCAGCAGAACAAACAGAACCGTGAGGAAGTATTTACCTAGACTCAGAATCATACCAATACCTACACCGGCAAATAGCTTAGCCAGCAGGCAAAAGATGCCATAGGGAGCTAGATTCATCAGAATCATGACCATTTTCATGATGACTTCATTGACCACACCGAACCCATTATTGAGTCGCTGACCTGTATCGCCGCTTTTTGAAATGGCTAGGCCCACCAGTAAGGCAAACACAATTACCTGCAGCACACTGCCCTGAGCCATAGACTCGATCGGGTTGCTGGGGAATATATTAATAATGGTGGTTTTTAAAGGGGGTGCTTCTTTAGCTACAAATTCTGTCGCTAGAGCAAGGTCAATACCAACACCGGGCTGAACTAAGGCGGCAATGGAAATAGCCAAACCAATGGCCATGGCGGTGGTCGCCATGTACAAGACAATAGTCTTGCTGGCTACAGCGCCCATCCGGGAATTATTACCCAGAGATGCGACACCGCAGACAAGAGATACAAACACCAGCGGCACCACCAACAGCTTTAATGAGCGGACAAAAATCTGCCCAATGGTGTCAAACAAGCCATTAACCAGATATTGGTCAAGCCAGCCTAAAACACCTGCTGAAAGTAAATTACCACTAGAGAGAAAATTAAAAAGGGCCCCCACAAGGAGGCCCATTAGCATTGCAATAACAATTCGCTGAGTCAGACTCATTACTTAACCCTATCAATATAAAGAGAAACTTTAATGAGCCTGCTCAGCTATTCTAATTAAACTCTAATTAGAAGCTGTAGTTAGCTCGCAAGTACCAAGAACCACCTTCGTAGTTAGCCGCGGTACGACGTGGATATTGTAGGCCCACGCTCATACGGTTGGCATTTGGTGCACCAATTTCGTCAACATATTCGTCGAGGATATTAGAGCCACCAGCAGTGATTCGCAGATTATCGTTAACATCATAACCCAGTTCTATATCTAGGTAGACAATGCTATCGATAAGTGCAGATGGATCAGTGTCTGCACCAATTCTGCCGCGCTCGTCGTAATGTTCGCCGTAGAAGTTCAGGCGAGCCATCAGGCTCAAGTCATCGCTGATGTTAGTCAGAGTATTAAGAACAAAACGGTTTTCAGGGTAGTTGTTCTCCATATCTTCGATCAGTGAATCACTTACTGGACGAATTCCGTTAATGGTCTTCTGACCAGTCACTTCAATCGTGTTGTGGTTGTAAGCGAAGCTAGCAGTTGTATCCATGCCAGACACTAACTCAAACGAAGAAGACAGAACTAAATCGAAGCCCTGGTGCTCAACATCCAATGCGTTGGTATAGAAAGAGACTGAACCACCAGTACCATTTGGAATATCGCCAGTACGGTAGATACGATCATCAACAGCAACCTGGTACATATCAAAGGTCAATGTAGTGCTATCACCCAGCTCAGTAGTAAAACCAAGGCTCATGTTAAATGACTCTTCTTCTTTCAAAGGTGCGCCACCAGCAGCCAGTGCTGCTGCACTAGTTGGACGTACTAAGCCCTCTTCAACCTGCAGACCAGTAGTACCGTCAAAGGTAGTGATAACTGTACTGACGTTAGCCTGACCTGGAGTCGGTGCATGGAAGCCCGTAGACATAGAACCACGTACAGTGAAGACGTCATTCACTGAGTAACGAGCAGCAACTTTACCGTTTGCTGTGCTACCGAAGTCAGAGAAGTCTTCATAACGTACGGCATACTGCACTAGAAGCTCATCGCTCATGTCGTGCTCTAGATCAACATAGAGTGCAACGTTGTCTCTTGAGAACGAACCAGCGTCAGCAGGCTTAACACTGCTCATACCACTAGTGTTACCGTTAATAGCAGAGATTCCGCCAGCAACAGTAGTGAAGGTCTCTTCACGCCACTCAGCACCAAAAGCCAGATTCAAATCTGTGCTTAGGGATTTGCTGAAATCAGCATTGAAGTTAACTTCTTCCTGATCAAAACCGCCCAGGTTAAAGTCACGCTGGAAGCTACCATCAGCAGCAACACCCAAGCTAGGTGCAGTCGTGTTGTTCAACGTGTAACGCAGTTCGTTAGTACCACGACCCAAGCTGACGTCATAAGAAATACCTGAAGTCATCTCGCCGCGAATACCACCAACCAACGTAATGTCAGTCTGCGCGCCATCTAGGAAAGGCGTGTAGCCTTGACGCAATGTACCGTCAACCCAGTTAGCATCTGCGCAAAGTGCACTAATAGTGCTGTGCGCAGTTGAACAATCAGTGTCATAACCAGCGCGGTAGAAGAAACGGTAACGACCGTCTGTCTCTGCGTAGCCACCGTGTGCATATAACTCAACACCACTGTTTGGATCTGTCATGCCAGCATTAAAGAAAAAACGGTCGCCGCTAGTTTCAGGACGGCCCCAAGACTGTACAAAAGGAGCATCGCCGAAAGGTGAGTCCGCGCCTACGTTAGGAACGCCGGCATCGATCAGGCCTTGGCCAACTGGACGCTGGATACCACGCGACAGCGCGTCGTTATCAACGCTTTCGAAGCTAAGATTTAAAAAGCCGTCTTCGCCTAGAGCAAAGCCACCGTTAGCAGCAACTCGTGAAGACTGCTCGCCTTCAAAGAACTCGCCGTGCTGTATCTGGATTGAACCGCCTTCAGAAGCATCTTTAAGCTGCAGATTCATTACGCCAGCAATTGCATCAGAACCGTACTGAGCCGCTGCGCCATCACGCAACACTTCAATGTTCTTTAGTGCAATACCTGGAATCATTGCCACGTCAACGCCGTGAGCACCGTTACCCGCTGCTGGAGCGAAGAACTGTACAAGAGCTGAACGGTGACGACGCTTACCGTTAACCAAGATTAACGCCTGGTCAGGAGCCATGCCGCGCAGTGATGTAGGACGAATAAACGCACTACCATCGCCAGTCGCTGGAGTAGCTGTGTAAGAAGGTACTAGTGATTTTAATGTATCAGTGATGTCTGCCTGATTGCCAAAAGCTGATAATTCAGCTTCAGAAAATACATCGACAGGTACTGTTGAATCAGCTGCAGAGCGTGCCTTATTACTACGGCTACCCATGACTACAACTTCTTCTAAACTAGCAGACTCCCCACTCTGTGCAAATGCTGGTTGCGCTGCTGCCACAACCCCAGAAATTGCCACCGCTATTAACGAGGCTTTTTTGAAATATGTCATTGTTGTTCTCCCGGTATAGTTATTTTTAAACTACTTACTTCTCAATGCCGCTAACATCGCAGCTTATTTAGGTTATCGACGAATAAAACCTCGCCTCCCTCACCTTTTACTTTCTTGCTTGTTCCTATCAAAATCCCAAAAGAGACCTTGCCTCAGAACCCACAGCAACTCGACGGCCCATACTCGCGACCCTCTCCGTGACCTGTGTAATCAATGCGGCATTATGCATGGCAACCTCACCATTTAAAAGCTGCATATTGTTCTCAAATCCCACTCGGGCATGGCCGCCCAAACCAGCGGCAACAAGCATACAGACTGCCTCTGTAGCGCCAAACGCGCACACAGACCAAATGACATCGCTCGTCATGGCATTCAGCATAGGTAGTACCTCAACAGCCGATGACGCCCCACCCTGAGTATAGCGGCCCAAAACATATAGCACCGAGATATTATCACCAGGAATAACGCCCCGCTGACGCAGTGATTCAAACCGAATAACGTCTTCAGCAGAGTATAAAATGTATTGTGGGCTTATATTCTCCCGCTGTAGCCAGGCAAAAAACGCTGCAGCTCTAACCTCATCTACTGGGCCAGCACAGAGCTCACGTACCGCCAGAGACACTGCCTCAGGCTTAAGCTCTTGGACCATCAGAATCTGCTGGTCTACGCTGTAAATGCCTACGGCTTCTGTCGTGACCTGAATAATCATCTCAGGCCCCACCGCATCACGCACCGCTGCCGTCGCTAATTGATAGGCCTGCACATCTAAAGAATGGCCGCCTTGGGCATCACGCACATGCAGGTGCACCATGCAGGCACCCGCATCGCGGCACTGCACTGCAGCCTCAGCCAGCTCGGCGGGCTCTATGGGTAATGCAGCATGATCTGTTTTTTGCTTGCGCGCACCATTGGGCGCGACGGCAATCATGATAGGTTTTAGGTCTGTCATATAAGCACCCCAGCATCTCGCAATGCGTCATCTAAAGCATGACCAAGCTTATCAGTAATTTCCGCCACATGACTTTCATTGATAATAAAAGGCGGTGCCAACAAGATATGGTTGCCTCTACGCCCATCTATGGTGCCGCCACCGGGATAGCAGGCGAGCCCACGAGCCATACCGTGACTCTTAATTAATGAATGCAGGGATAACTCTGCAGGCAAAGGCTCTTTTGTGCTTCGGTCTGCGACCAGCTCCAAACCTCTAAACAGCCCGCGCCCACGAATATCGCCAATATAAGGATGATCTGCAAAGCGTTGCTGCAGAGATTCTTCGAGTAAAGCACCCATCTGATTAACATTATCTAACAGGTTGTCATCTTCTATTATTTGCTGCACCGCTAGCGCCGCAGCGCAGGCAGTTGCATGGCCAATATAGGTATGACCATGTTGAAACAAACCAGAGCCATCGCTGAGCCTATTGAAAATCTGCGCAGAACAAAGAGTCGCACCTATAGGCTGGTAGCCCGCTGCCAGGCCCTTGGCTACCGTCACTATATCTGGCCGCACGGTCTCCTGATCACAGGTAAATAAGGCCCCAGAACGACCCATGCCACACATCACTTCATCGAGGATCAGTAAAATACCGTGGCGGTCGCAAATCTCACGAATACGCTTAAAGTACCCAGGGGCAGGCACCAGAACACCGCTAGTAGCCCCGACGATTGGCTCGGCTATAAAGCCAATGACATTATCTGCACCCAGCTCCTGAACCTTGGCTTCAAGCTCATCGGCAACCCGCAAGCCATATTCAACCTCTGACTCATTATCCCGCTGGTCGCGGTACTGGTAGCAGGGGCTAATATGCTCTACATCTATTAATAAAGGCTCAAATTGTTGGCGGCGCCACTGGTTTCCACCCACAGCCAACGCACCCAAGGTATTGCCGTGATAGCTCTGCCTGCGCGCAATAAATTTTTGCCTCTTAGGTTCGCCCCCCTCCACAAAATACTGGCGCGCCAGCTTTAATGCCGCCTCCATAGCCTCTGCACCACCGGAGACAAAGTACACGTGCTCTATTCCCTCCGGAGCACGCTGCACCAAAAAGTCGGCCAACTGTTCACTGGGCTCTGAGGTAAAAAAGGAGGTATGGGCGTAGGCCAGGGAATCGAGCTGCCGCTTAATCGCGTCAATCACTCTGGCGTTAGAGTGCCCCAAGCAAGAAACAGCAGCGCCTCCACAGGCATCTAAGTAGCGATTACCCTTTTTATCAAGGATATAAGCACCATCCCCCTGCATTGCTACGGGCAATTGATTCTGGGTATGGCGATGAAATACACGGCTTTCTAGGGGCATAATAAAAGTCTTAATTAGTTAATTTAGCAGCATGGTAACTAACCCACCAGCCATCCAGCAATGCATAATTTATCGACAAGCCTGTTAGTAAATCTAACGGGGATGCGCCGCGCTATTTTACGGCTAAACTTTTATCAAACCGCTATTAGATAGCAACTAGAAAGTTATTAGAGAACCCTCTAGAGAGGTATTAGAGAGCCCTTTAAAGAGGTGTTAGAGCGCCACTACATAGCCTCTGTAATCAACCTGCTCATGCCGATAAATCGCTGCCTCCTCATGAATCCAAGTACGGAATAACATGACCTTGGGCTCGTCCTTTGCGTGCTCTGAGAAGTAAAAATTGTAGTCTTTTCGGTGCGCAATAAAACAGTCAAACGGAATAACTAAACGCCCAGCAGCAAGATCTTTAGCCGCTAAAAGACTCCCTGCCACAATAGGCCCCCGACCCTCTACTGCAACCTGCAGAGCCAGCCCAGCATCGGCGTAAAACAGCCCTTTACCCTGATCTAGAGTATCAACCTTTAACTCACTCAAGAGGGCTTGCCACGCCTGTCCGTCATCGTCGTGGATCAAACTATGGTTTACCAGATCGTCAGGCCCTCGTAATGGGTTATCCCCCTGCAACAGCGCAGGCGCGCAGGCTACAAAGGTATCGACGTCAATCAGCTTTTCTGTCTCGACACCGGCAACAGCCTCTGCACCCCAGCGAATAGCCACATCCACCTCTGCACCCAAACCTTTTGGGAAGTCCGGGGTTGGCGACAACCGCACTGTAATATCTGGGTAGCGCTGCTGAAAATCTGGTAGACGAGGAATCAACCATTGAGAGGCAAAGGTTGTAGTGAGATTTACCGTTAACACGGCCATACAAGGGTCTTGAACTAGCCGGCTGCTGACTTTTTCTAAGCGATCAAGGCTCTGAGTAACCACTGGAAGCAATTCAGTACCCGCAGCATTGAGAGATACTTTCCCGCGGGCCCGGGTAAATAGCGGCTGCCCAAAGTAGTCTTCTAAGCCCTTTATTTGCTGACTCACGGCACCATGGGTAACGCAGAGTTCCTGTGCCGCACGGGTAAAACTAAGCAACCTAGCGGCAGCCTCAAAGGCTCGCAATGCATTTAAAGGGGGCAGTTTTCTAGACATGTTGTGACCGATCATCTTTTGATTTTGATAATACAGGGTTGGGGTTGTATTTAAAGCCTAATTCCAGAACTAACTAGAGAGCCCCTCTAATACAGGTACCTGACAGAGCTATCTAATAGAGCCCACTAATAGAGTCCCCTAATAGAACCACCCTAATAGAGCTCTTTAATAGAGCTCCCTAATAGAGGCATCTAGAATGATCCAAGCGTCAAACAGCGCCGTAACTTTGTTAAGGTAGCATTTGGCAGTGTAGGCATGTTGAGAAAAATCATCGATACAGTAGATAAACCAAGTCAGTCGACCGCTAAGGTCGCCGTTTTAAATACCGCAGAGAAGCGCTCGGACGAGTGGAGCCTTCTGCTTATCGCGGTGGGCGAGACTCGCGACCGTCAGGCGTTTGCTAAGCTCTTTAAACATTTCGCTCCCCTTTTGAAAAGTTTTTCTGAAGCCAGCCGCCATCAGGGCTGGTACCCAGGTCTAAGTGAAGACCTAGTCCAGGAAGTCATGATCAAGGTATGGCAGAAAGCGGCCGGCTACAACGCTGAAAAAGCATCGGCAACAACTTGGATCTATACGGTTGCACGGAACTGCCGTATTGATATGTTGCGTCGAAAAAGTAACACCCAACATCTTCCTCTAGAAAATGAAGACTATTGGCACGAGCCAGACGAAGAGACACCAGTGACTCTGTTACGTCAAAAGCGTAATGGAGACAAGATTCAGGAGTCTCTGGCTAAGCTCCCCAAAGAGCAGGACGAAATTCTGCGCAAGGTCTATCTGGAAGGAAAATCCCACGCTGAGGCATCCCAAGAACTTGGGCTTCCCTTAGGTACTGTTAAATCAAGAGTGCGATTGGCACTCCAAAAGATGCAAATTTTGGTGTCGCCAGAATTTCAAGAAGAGCTACCCCATGAGTAATCAAATTAACTTTCATCCAGACCGAAGCATGCTGGTGGAATTTTCTGCAGGCACATTAGAGACAGCACTAACTATCTGCGTTTCCGCGCACCTGCATTTTTGCGACCAATGTCGGTCAGAGCTACTGTCCCTCGATCAGCTTGGTTCTCAGCTAATGAGTGATGCAAAGCCCAGCGACATAGATGAAAGTTTGCTAGACACCGTGATGGCTAAAATTGACGAGGCAGAATTAGCACAGGTTAATTCTAAAGGTTCAGCAAGAGTTCCGGTCAATGAAAAGCCCAGCAGTTTCCCTTTTTCTGTCAATAAGCTGATTGAGAGTACCGAACATTCTGCCACCTGGAGTCGCCTGAACTCCTCATTAGATATAGCTCGACTCAAAACTGGGCAAGACAAGTTTGAAGTGGCCCTGCATAGACTCTGTGCTGGCGGCAAAGCACCAAAACATGATCACCAAGGAATCGAATATACCGTGGTGTTAAAGGGCAGCCTGTCGGATGAGCGCTCTGTTTACAGTGAAGGGGATTTTCTGGTGCGCCAGCCCGGTGATATCCACCAGCCTATGGGCGGTCAAAACAGTGAATGTATCTGCCTGTCAGCATTGTCGGCACCAATAAAGCTCACCAGCCCACTTGGTTTCCTGATGAAGCCTTGGCTACAGATACGGCCCATGTAATTTGAGCTATTGATTAGAAAGAATAAAAAAAGATATCTAAACCACGCGACAGCGTGGTTTTTTTTGCCCGTTGCTCTCAGTTAAGAGCTCTGCAAGCGAGTAGGGATAGAAAGCCCTTAGCTGTAAAAAGCCCTTAGCTATAAAAAGCCGTTAGGGATAGACAGCCATTAGCTATAAAAAGCACTTTGGCATAAAAGCCCTTAGCCATAAAAAGCCCTTAGCTATAAAAAGCACTTAGAGCCGGACATTCACACCAGCATCAGCCATAAATCGCTTGGCCTCTGGAACTGAATATTCGCCAAAGTGAAAAATGCTAGCAGCAAGAACAGCGTCAGCCTTGCCCTCAACCACACCATCAACAAGGTGCTGTAAGTTGCCCACACCACCTGAGGCAATAACTGGCACATTGACCCCATCGCTAATACGCGAGGTCAAATTTAGATCAAATCCATTTTTAGTACCATCCCGGTCCATACTGGTCAGCAGTATCTCACCGGCACCAAAAGCCGTCATTTTCTCAGCCCATTCAATGGCATTAATGCCCGTAGGCTTGCGACCACCATGGGTAAAGATTTCCCAGCGCGGGCTATCGCCATGTTCGACCTGCTTGGCATCAATAGCCACCACAATACATTGCGAACCAAAACGCTGTGCCGCCTCGCGAACAAAGTCGGGGTTATTAATTGCCGCCGAGTTAATAGCCACTTTATCGGCACCGGCATTCAGTAGATTGCGAATATCCTGCAACTCACGCACACCACCGCCGACAGTCAGAGGAATAAATACTTCCCCCGCCATACGTTCAACCGTGTGTAATGTCGTGTCCCGCGCTTCATGACTGGCGGTAATATCAAGAAAAGTAATTTCGTCAGCGCCCTGCTCGTTATAGCGACGGGCCACTTCTACCGGGTCACCGGCATCGCGGATATCGACAAACTGCACGCCTTTTACCACTCGGCCTTTGTCCACATCCAAACAGGGAATAATTCGTTTAGCCAATCCTTTTGACTTATCTATCACTTATCTTCTTCCTTAAACATATGCCCCAACTTGCCAGCTTTGGTCAGCAAGTACTGAACATTGTGCGGGTTGCTGTCTGCTTGAATCGGCTCCCGATCAACCACATTAATCCCTAAGTCTTGTAGGGCCTTAATTTTGCGTGGGTTATTGGTCATTAACCTAACCTGCTTGGCACCCAAATGCTCTAGCATAGGCGCACAGATAGAATAGTCACGCATATCAGCACCAAAGCCCAGCCGCTCGTTGGCTTCAACAGTGTCGGCACCCTGGTCTTGAAGATTGTAAGCGCGGATCTTATTTACCAACCCAATCCCACGGCCTTCTTGGCGCAAATAGAGAATCGCCCCCCGCCCCAGCTCAGAGATACGCTTCATGGATTCCTGTAGCTGCTCACCGCAGTCACAGCGCAAGCTACCCAGAGCATCGCCAGTCAGGCACTCAGAATGGATTCTAATCAGCAACGGTTCGGCAGAGGCACAGTCACCCATGGTAATGGCAATATGTTCCTTGCCTTTAAAAGGGTCTTCAAAGCCATGAATATCAAAGGTGCCCCAACGGGTGGGTAACTTTGAGGATTCGATAAAACGAAGCACCAGACTGACTCCAACAAGTGAATAAAACAGGCTGCTATTGTAGCGGTAACCTGCCCTATGTGCAGGTTTTTCCGCCCAGTTCAATCCACTTTTACTACCGCTGTAGTGGGTCTACAGTGGGTCTATAGCGACTCTAAAGTACCTCTTGTTGGTTTTTTTATATCGTAGACTACCCTGTATAAACAGGGGATCAGCACCAATGTAATGGCAGTGGCAAAAACAATACCGAAACTTAGGGACAGGGCCATGGGAATAACGAACTGTGCCTGGGTGCTGGTTTCAAACAACATAGGCAGCAAGCCTACAAAGGTCGTCATGGTAGTAAGCAGGATTGCTCTAAAGCGTTGCCTGCCCCCCGACATGAGTGCCTCTTCAATTGAATTTTCATCTTCCCGTGCCCGATTCACAAATTCCACCAGAATCAAGCTGTCGTTAACCACCTCGCCTGCCAGTGCAATCAAGCCAAAGATCGACAGCATGCTTATGGAAACACCAAAGATAAGATGCCCAACCAGAGCACCAATAAACCCGAAGGGAATAACGGCCATAATCACCAACGGCTGTACATAGGATTTAAGGGGTACCGCCAACAAGCCATATATCAAAAACAGAGAGGCAACAAAACCCAAAATCATGCGGTTCATTAATGTTTTCTCTTCTTCGCTAGCACCGCCTAAACCAAACTTGACTCCTGAATAGCGGGTTAGCAATTGCGGGATAAACTCTTTAGTTAAGTCCTCAATTACTGCACCACTCTGCGCTATAGTCGAGTCCACATCGGCAGTGATGGTCACGGTACGTTCACGATCAATTCTCGATATTGCCGTAAGGCCAAGGCCCAGACGTATATCGGCGACCTCACCAATAGCAACGGCCTGGCCGTTGGCAGCCCGGATATGCATATCCTCTAAAGTGGCAATCGAACTACGTTCTTCAATGGGGTAACGTACCATCACTTTTAAGGTATCGGCGCCTCTCTGTAACCGCTGCACCTCTTCACCATAAAAGGCTTGGCGCACTTGGCGGCCAATATCCCCGAGGCTAATATCTAGCTGGCTGGCATTTGGCTTGAGACCAATCAATATTTCTCTACTGCCGGCACCCTGAGAATTATAGATATCAAAAACGCCGTTGTACTCACCTAGTTTTTCGGCCAATGCCGCGCCAGCCAGGGTCAACTGCTCTGGATCTGAGCCTGATAGGGTTAGGTTAATCTTTGCGCCACCGCCAGCATTGGTTCCGGCGTAATAGCGTTGCTTGCGAACATTGGGTAGATTGCCAACCTTATCCCTCCAGAGCTTTTCAATTTCAAAGGCACTGATATTGCGATCTTCAGGGTGGGTGAGAGACATCATGAAGTTGGCCTGGACATCCGACTCAGTATAAAAAATAAGGTGCTCTATAAGCCCCTTATCATCTGGATGTGTACGTCGGTACTCGGCATCTACCTCATAGGCGGCTCCTTCAATACGAGATAAGGTTTCCTGCAAATTTTCAGCTGAAGCTCCGTCCTGCATAATAATTTGCGCCTGAACACCGTCCCCCGGAACATTGGGGAAAAATTCAAAACGGGCAATGCCGCTGTTTACCGCACTGATGGAAATAATCAGTAGGGCAAAAAACCCAGCTAAGGTGGCGTAACGGTAGTGCAAACAGCGTTTTAAAAAAGGCAGATATTGCTGTTCAATGAACCCGGTAAGCGCACTAGCTACCTGCTGCTGCCAGCGTTCCACAAACCCTTTACGCGACGTCGACGAGTTACCTAGTTTTAGCCCTACCAAATGAGCGGGCAGTATCAGCTTTGATTCAATCAGAGAGAACATCAGGCACAGAATCACCACTACAGCAATAGTTTCAAAAAAAGGCCCTGCGGCAACACCCACAAATAAAATAGGGGCAAAAGCTGCCATGGTCGTCAGCACTCCAATAGTTGAGGGAGTAGCCACTTTTTTGGCCCCTGCAATAACAGTCGCAACTGAAGCTTTGTAACCTGCTTTATCCGATACCGCAGCTGATGTGTTTTTAAATTCCCCTTTGGCTTCACTAAAAATACTCTCGCCAATCACAATGGCGTCATCTACCACGATGCCCAACACCATAATAAAAGCGAAGAGACTCAGTACGTTTACATCAACCGGATAGGGGTTAATGGGCATTAACCAAAAGGCGCCAAGGAAGCTAACGGGAATACCTAACATTACCCAACCAGCTACATGCAGATTCAGGAACAAGCCCAAAACGATTGCCACAAGCACGGCCCCCAGAGCAAGATTTTCAAGCATCATATTGAGCCTGCCACGCAGGTGATACGACGTATCGAAGAATTCATTAATTTGTAGACCCTCTGGGAGAGTCTTACGTTGGTCTGCAATATATTGCTTAACCCGATTACTAATGGTCAGTATGTCTTGGTCTTCGACGGCGAACACGCCTAGGTTAAAAGCACTCTGGCGGTCAAAGCGCACAAGAGTATTAGATTCGGTAAAACCGTCCTTAATAGTGGCTACATCACTGAGTAAAAGTTTTGTGCCATCGGGCTGGCTGCGCACCACTAATTTTGCAAAACTCTCTCCTGTGTAGGCCTTGCCTTGAGTGCGAACCAACACATTGCCCTCCGAGGTTCGTATCATTCCCGCCGGTAAATCAAGGGATGAGTTGCGTAACACCTGAGCCACTTCATTAAGAGTTAAATTATATTCACGCAGCCGGTCTTCTTTTACCTCGATAGAGATTTCATAGGGGTCGACACCCCATAGGATAATTTTTTTGATTTCTGGCAATAGTAATAGTTCGTCGCGCATCTCTTGGCCCATGGTCTTGCGCGTGCGCTCGTCCATATCACCATAGACGGCTATACCCATTATCCAGCGTTGCTCATCCATCGTGGCGCGAGTCACTGTGGGCTTTTCTAAATCATCGGGAAAGTTAACAATGCTATCGATTCGATTTTCAACCTGAGCCATAACCTCTTGTATATCTTCATTGGTCTCGATTTCAAGGTTAATCCGGGCAACGTCACGACTCGCCGTTGAGTTGATTTTTTTGATATCTTTTAAACCCTGAAGCGCCGCTTCCATGGGCAGAATAACGCCCTTCTCTACCTCAACAGGCGCGGCACCTGGGTACATGGCTGAAACAGAAATTTGATCCAACTCACCCACAGGAAACATATTCTTACTGATATTCAGTGCAGAAATTAATCCGGCACTAATGACCAGGATCATCAGTAAATTCGCGGCTACTGGGTTTTTAGTAAACCAACCTATAAGGCCATAGTTCTCACTCGGCATTGGCTATGGCCTCTGGTGTAATATTAGCTTCGTTCTCCGGACTCAATTTCATGCCTTCGATGGGCACGCCCATGGCACTGACAATAATTTCATCACCTTCCTCCAGCCCAGCGATAACATAGTAAAAGCGATCATCACCAAAAATGGGTTCTACTACTTTAAGGCGCAACCTCTGCTCTGCATCTACCAGCGCCACTTTGCTACCTTCCAATAGTGCATGACGGGGAATAGCAAAGGCGTCATCAATGGTCTTGCCGCCAATAGTGGCCGTCACAAAAGTGCCCATCAACAAAGGGGACCGGGTTGCTACACCGCTCGAAGTAAGCCTTCCATAAGGGTCGTGTATCTGGGCAACTACATAGAGCGCGCGGTTCTGTTCGCTAATCACGCCCTCTGAACGAACCAGTTTAGCCGGCCAAACCTGATCGGTATTATCGATAGACCCCCTTAGGATAAGGTCAAGCTGGCTATTTTTATCGGCGTTTTAAAAACTATTCATCATCGATAGGTCACGCTTGGTGAGGGGCAGGCGTACCTCTGCAAAGTCGGTGGCAAAAGTGTCACCGAGGGGCGAGCCCACAGTCACATATTGGCCAATATCCACTTTTTTAGCAGCCACCATTCCCGGGTATGGGGCGCGAATGCTGGTGCGGGCTAATTTTAGTTTGGCCTGTTTCACTTCCGCTTCTGCTTCCAATACGTTGGCACGGGCCTCATCGAGATAGGGTTTACGCAGGGCTAGTAGGGGCGCTTCCTCGGCGGGTCGGCCGGTCATGCCCCATTCTTTTTCTGCCTGCACAGCGCGAGCTTTTTCAAAGGTTAGCTGGGCATTCATGCTGATTAATTTGGCATTGGCTCGCTGCAAGGCAACTTCGTAGTCCGTTGGGTCAAGCTCGAGCAATACATCGTTGGTATCAAAGGCGCCCCCCACTACAAACTTTTCGGACACCGTTAAAACACGGCCGGATACTTCTGAAATTAATGATGTGCGGGTGCGCGCGGCAACTGTACCCTGGGATTCAATTGACAAAACAGCCTGGGTTCTTACCAAACTAATGGTTTTGACTGCGACGGCGGTATCGGGAGATTCCGCCTTTACGGGCGCAGGCTTGAGAAGATTCATGGCCATTGAAATAACAATCGCCGCAACAATAATGGCGATGGGTAATAGCTTTCTAGAATGTTTTTGTAAGATGTTCTTTTTCAATAGTTTTGTGTTCACAAGAGCCCCTATCCTTAGGATGTTCTACTCCCAAATTTCGGAAGTTTTAAATTCAGTTTTAGCAAGATGCAGTGAGATGTAACGGGGTGACACGCTGATAGCTATGGTTTAGCAAGGTATACAAAATGTAGCTATAGCAATTCGTCCAATAACTATAGCAGGTGACAGAAAAAGTGCCGCAAAGAATGAACGGTGACGTGGCAAGAACTAAAGGGCTAAAGGGCTAAAGGAGTGTGACAGTAAGTAAGGGGTGTAGAAGATAGAAGGTGTAGGTCGTAGGTGGCAGAAATCAGATAGCAAATAGCAGCAATAAGAACTAAGTAGCCAACTGACTGCGATTTAAGGATCTACGCCGATAAAGGCGCAGATCCCGATTATCAAAGACTGATTAAGAGTCTATTAAAAGCTACTATCGAACCTCAGGCTCGGGGAAGCGGCCCATAAACTTAGACACAAACAGAACCACACCAACAATCACCAGCAATAACGCAATAGCGGTAAACAGTGCCATCGACAGAATGCCAATAAAGACACCAAAGTAACTAATTGCCATCAACAGCGGCAGTAAAAGCATCAGGCTGACAAACCGGTTATTAGTCTCAACCACTAAATAGAGGCAAGGAATCAACAGCAGCGTTATCGTCGACGCAAACAAAATACCAAAGCTCAAAGACAGCGCCATTGGAATCACAAACTGTGCCTGCACACTGGTTTCAAACAATAGCGGCAAAAGACCAACAAAAGTCGTCAAGGTGGTTAGCAGAATGGCTCGGAACCGCTTGGTACCAGCTTTGATAATGGCGTCCTGAGAGGACAGCCCTTCGGCCTTACCCCTATTGGCAAACTCCACCAAGATGAGGCTGTCATTAACCACTACGCCAGCAAGGGCGATAATGCCGAAAATAGACAGAATATTCACCGACATATCAAACAACATGTGGCCAATAACCGCGCCGATAAAGCCAAAAGGAATCACCGACATGATCACTATTGGCTGTAAGTAGGATCTCAGCGGCACCGCCAGCAAGCCATAAATCATAAACAGGGCCAACATGAAGCCCACGCCCATCTTAATATAGTATTCGTTCTGCTCTTGGGTACCACCGCTCAGGCGGAATCCCACACTGGGGTATTTCTCTAACAGCGTCGGCACGAATTTGGTGCGGGCATCGCTCACAACATCGCCACTCTGAATCTTATCTTCTTCTACATCTGCGGTAATGGTGACAGTGCGTTTGCGATCGAGACGATCAATGGATGTTAGGCCTAAGCCCAGGCTAATGTCTGCGACCTGGCCTATTTCAATCGCTTGGCCAGCACCAGTTCTTATAAGCATGTTTTCCAATGTGGCGATGGAGCGACGGTCTTCAATAGGGTATCTGACCATAACTTTAATGGTGTCTGAGTTGCGCTGAATTCTCTGCACCTCTTCGCCATAAAAAGCCTGTCTCACCTGAACAGCAACATCGCGCAGAGTCACGCCAACTTGGCTGGCATAGGGTTTGAGTTTAATCAGAACCTCTTTACTGCCAGAGCCCTGAGAATTGTAGATATCGTAAACACCCGGGAACTGGGTTAAATACTGCTGTAATTCATTGCCCGCATTGGTCAATTCTTCCGGGTTAGAGCCCGAGAGGGACAGGCTAATTTTAGCGCCAGAAGGCCCTTCACTTGCAGAGTAACGCTGCTCGCGAACATTGGGCATGAGACCCACATCTTCGCGCCACATCCGTGCAATCTCTACGGCACTAACGGTACGGTACTCGGCTTTGGTCAACACCAGTCTAAAGCTAGCATTAACATCACTGCGCACAAATACAGCAACATGCTCAACCAGGCCGACACTGTCAGGGTTTGCTTCTCGATATTCTCGATCAATTTTGTAGATAGAGTCTTCTATCACATCAATCGTTTCCCTGAGGCTTTTTGCTGAGGCTCCGTCTTGCATCACTATGTTGCCACGCACATCGTCGCCGGGAACATTAGGAAAAAACTCAAACTTGGCGAGACCGCTGCTTGTAGCACCCAGCACCAATATCAATATGCCCAAGAACCCCGCCAAAGTGATATAGCGGTTGATTAGTGCTTTACGCAGAATAGGCTGATAAACATTGTCTATAAAAGTCTCAAGACCGCTAGAAATAGCCCGCTGGTATTTGGTGATAAAACCCATCCAGCCTGTTGGCTTTTCACCAAACTTAAGACCCACTAAGTGGGAGGGTAGGATCAGCTTGGATTCGATTAACGAGAATGTTAAACACAGGATGACAACTACGCCAATGGCCTTGGTAATACCCGCAAAGCTACCGCCAATAAAAATAATTGGTGCAAACGCAGCCATCGTAGTCAGTACACCAATAGTCGAGGGTGTAGCGACCTTTTTAACGCCCGCCACCACTGTATCTATAGAGGCATGGTAAACAGTGCCAGCAGCAAGCTCACCAGAGCTACTCTTTTGCTTGTAGTCTTCTTTCACTTCGCTATAGACACTTTCACCAATAACAATGGCATCGTCCACCACGATTCCCAGCACCATAATAAAGGCAAACAAACTCAATACATTGACTGTGATATCGCCCATTGGCATCAGCCAAAATGCACCGGCAAAGCTCACAGGAATGCCTAAGATTACCCAAAACGCGACTTTCAGGTTAAGGAACATACCCAGCACTAGGGCGACCAGCAGGCCTCCCATTAATAGGTTTTCGGACATCATGGTCAAACGACCATTTAGGTAATAGGCCTCGTCATTAAACACACTGATACTGATACCGTCGGGAAGGGTCTTCTGCTTTTCTTTAGTATAAGCATGAACCGCTTCACTAATCGTCAATAGGTTTTGGCCCTCTAAAGAGAACACTCCTAAGGTGAAAGAATTTTTCCGGTCAAACCGGTTGGTATACATTCTGTCGGTAAACCCATCTCGCACATTGGCGACATCTGACAGCATCAGCTGGGTGCCGTCCAAATCACTTCTGATAACGATATTTTCGAAGTCACTGCCGAAGTATGACTTACCCTCAGTTCTGATAAGCACGTTGCCGTTGCCGGTTCTAATCATGCCCGCTGGAAGATCTAACGAAGAGGACCTTACCGCCCTTGCTACTTCGGCCAGCGTGAGATTGAGTTCTTTAAGGCGGTCTTCACGGACCTCAATGGAAATCTCGTACCGACCGGCACCCCAGAGCTGTACTTCTTTAACGGGGGCCAGCGCCAAGAGCTCATCATAGACTTCGTCGCCCACAAGCTTTTTCTGCCGCTCGGTCATGTCACCATAGACAGAAACTCCCATGGCCCATAAATTTTGCTGTACTCGCTGCACGGTTGGCTTTTCAAGATCATCTGGCAGATTGGTAATACCGTCGATGCGATTTTCGATCTGCGTCATCACTTCGCTGATATCTTCGTTGGGCTCGATTTCTAATCGAATTCTGGCACGGTCACGATCTGCAGATGAGGTGATTTTTTTAATACCCTGCAGGCCCTCAAGTGCTGATTCCATCGGCAAAATAACGCCCTTCTCAACCTCGATAGGGGCAGCGCCAGGATAGGGCGCAGACACAGTCACCAAGCGCAGCTCTGTGCGCGGAAACATCTCTTTACTAATATTAGTGAGGGATAACGCACCCGCAAAAAATACCAGGATCATGACTAGGTTTGCCGCAACTGGGTTGCGCGTAAACCAACCAATAAGGCCCGTTGATTTTTTCTCGATCACTTGGCACCACCCACGCTTAGGTTATTTCTGACACGCAGCTTTAGCCCTTCAATTGGAGTCCCCAGAGCACTAATGATCACTTCCTGGCCGTTTACTAGGCCCTCAGAGATGTAGTAATGGTCGTCGTCTGTAGAGACAACGATTACACTGATAATTTGCAGCAAGCTATTCTCATCGACCAGCCCCACTCGCGACCCTTCGAGTAACGCGCTGCGCGGAATTTTAAAGACATCGTTTAGCACTTTGCCCTGAATAGACGCCTTTACAAAAGTACCTACCCGAAGCGGAGCCTGTTTTTTATCAGTGCTTTCCGTACTTGCCGTTTGACCCTTAACAGCAGTTCGATTGACACCGTAGGGATCTGGCACTCTTGCCACTATATATTGCGAACGATTGAGCTGATCAACCACACCTTCCGAGCGCTCAATAACAGCTGGCCAAGACGAGTTCATACCATCGACCGTGCCACTCAAAATAACGTCTGTGCCCGCTAGGGTCGCTTTCGAGGAAAGCCCCTCCATCATGGTCAAATCTTTCTCGGTGAGAGGTAACCTTATCTCAACAAAATCGATAGCAAAGGTTTCGCCGATACGGGTACCTGTGGTTACAAACTGGCCTATATCAGCTAGTTTTTTTGACACCATGCCTGCATAGGGCGCTTTAATAATGGTCTTAGCTAACTTGACCTTTGCTTGCCTTACTTCAGCTTCAGCTTGGAGAAGATTGGCCTGAGCCTCTAGAAGGTAGGGCTTGCGTAGGGCCAGTAACGGAGCTTCAGATTTTGGACGTCCGGTCATGCCCCATTCTTTTTCTGCCTGCACTGAACGAGCCTTCTCAAGCTCCATCAAGGCCTTAAAGCTAATCAACTTGGCTTCTGCCCGCTGCAGCGCTACTTGGTAATCAGTGGGGTCTAGGGTCAAAAGCATGTCGCCGGTTTTAAATGTACCGCCAACAACAAAGGCATCGGACACATCTAATACAGCGCCTGAAACCTCAGAAATTAATGTTGTCCGAGTTCTGGGAGCGACAATGCCTTGGGACTCGACACGCATCTCTAATCTAGCGCTGTTAACAACCTCCGTCTTCACTGCCATTGCAGCTTCAGGCTCTGGTGCCTTAACAGCATCAGGTTTCAACAGATTCATTACTACGGCTAAAAATAGGGCGGCGGATACAACACCGATGGCTATTAATTTATCTTTCACTCGGTTCTTCCTTTATTCTTCTTATTCTAAAATTATTATTGTTTGGTCTGTTTTTTTTGATCTATCGTTAGCCCAGTAATGAACCAGTGTCGCTAGGTTCTTTTAAAGAGTACCTAACCACAAAAAATAGAGTAACCAGGCGCAGCTCCCGGCTGCCAGCCCCGCCACAACATCGTCGATCATAATACCCAAACCGCCGCCAACATGCTTATCTAACCAGCTAATCGGCCAAGGCTTAAAAATATCAAACAGGCGAAATAGTATAAAGCCTAATACTATGGTTACGTAATTTAGCGGCAAAAAGGCCATAGTCACCCAAAAACCGACAAATTCGTCCCACACAATACCACCGTGATCATGGACTCCCAGCTTGTCTGCCGCTCTGCCGCAGATGGCCACACCAGCAACAGCGGACAGGGCCACAATAAACAGAGTCGTCAGCTGGGGCAACTGGGCCAGCAACAACCACAGTGGAATAGCCGCAATGGTACCAAAAGTCCCCGGCGCCTTGGGCGCTAGGCCACTGCCAAAGCCAAAGGCTAATAATAAACTGGGTGAGCGTAAAAGCTCTGCAACCCTAGGGTTAACGGCTGAAATGATCAAACCCTCCATTAAATGCTGTCGATGACTGACCATCTACTATAACAAGATCGTCCGAATTATTTGCCGCCAGTATCTGGCCAATCAAGGTTGCCTGGAGTTTACCCTTAGCAATCCACTGATCAACCGTTTCGCGGTGGACTAAGGGCACGGTAAAGCACAGCTGGTAATCATCACCCCCAGTCAGTGCCCAACCTAAAAAGTGTTGGGGCCAGGTCTCGACCAACTCTCCATGCACGGGCAATAAATTAGTTTCAATCTGACCACAGACTCGACTGGCTTGGCAGATATGACCCAGATCTGCAATTAGGCCATCAGATATATCGATACAGGCACTGGCGATATTGCGTAATTTGATACCTATCTCGACCTGAGGCTGGGGTTCATAAAACCGCTTGAGTAACCGATCGGGGCTATTAATCTGCTTGGAATGACCTTTGATCATATTCAGAGATGCAGCACCGTCACCTAATGTCCCGGTCACATAGATAGCATCTTCCACCGCCGCACCATCTCTTCGCAGTGCATCGCCAATGGGCACTTCACCCATTAAGGTAAGGCTAATCGTCAGAGGCCCCGCAGTGGTATCACCGCCGACCAGTGCAACGTTAAATTGGTTTGCAATCTTAGCTAGGCCTCGGCTAAAACCTTCAAGCCAATCGGCATTGGCCATGTCTTGGGGAATAGTCAGCGCTAGGGTAAACCACTTAGGGGTGGCGCCCATGGCAGCCATATCGCTGAGATTGACGCAGAGTGTGCGAGTGGCAATCTGCTCTGCACTTGCGCCGACAGGAAAGTGTACGGACTCTACTAAGGTGTCGGTGGCACAAACAAGGTGATGGCCTGGGCTGACTTTAACTAGGGCAGCATCGTCACCAATACCAAGCTCTACTCCCTGCTGCCCCGTAAGGCCTTTGAAGTAGGTGGCGATTAGTGCAAATTCACTAAGCTGTCTGACGATTGGCTCTGACAGGTTTCCACTCCTAGCTGCTTTTTAGCGACTTTTTAGCTACTTTAAAGCTGACTATCTGCGCTTATTAGCAGCCACTTCAATAGCACGCTTATCAATGGCGACCTTATCCAATACGCCATTGATAAACTTAAAGGCGTCGGTGGGACCAAAGGTTTTGGCCAGGTTGACGCCTTCATTGATCACCACTTTATAGGGTACCTCAATACTGTAAACCATTTCATAGCTGGCAATACGCAGTACCGCTCGGGATACCGGATCCAGGTCTTTATTTTCACGGTCTAGGTGAGGCGTATAGGTCGCATCGACCTCGGCCAAATTTTTAGGCACCCCAAACAATATATCGTGAAACAGACCGGCATCCACCTTGCCCATATCGTTGTCGGAATGAAATTCAGCCTCGATATCGATCAGGTCTGTGCGACCCACATCCCAGGAGTAAAGAGCCTGTACCAGTAACCTGCGGGCTTTCTGTTTTTCTTTCGGTTTCGACATATTATTCGGCGCCTTGCATCTGTTTAAAGATGGCTAGCATCTCAAGGATAGTCAGAGCTGCCTCTTCACCTTTATTTTCTTCGTTGTCACCGGAGCGGTCCAATGACTGCTGCAGATTGTCGGTCGTCAACAGACCAAAGGCGACGGGCAGGTTTTCATTGAGTCCCACCTCACCAATACCCCGAGTTGTCTCAGAGCACACATAGTCAAAGTGCGGTGTATCTCCACGAATCACACAACCCAGGGTAATAATGGCATCGAAGCGCCCTGTACGCGCAGCGCGCTGAGCAGCCAAGGGCAACTCAAAGGCACCGGGGACACGGAATTCTTCAACGGCATCACCACTGATATTGTGGCGCGCCAAAGCCCGAACAGCACCGTTTAACAGGCCGTCGGTTATCTCGGCATTCCAGCGCGCAGCGATTACTGCGACGCACACCTTACCCAGATTAAAATTACCTTCTTCAGGTCTAAACTCACTCATGGTTAATTCCTGTTTGTGCTATTCGCAGTCAACGTATTCAACGACTTCAAGATCAAAGCCTGAGATACCGGTAAATTTAAACGGCGCACTCATTAGGCGCATTTTATGCACGCCCAGATCCATCAGAATCTGCGAGCCTGTACCTACCTGCTGATAAACCACGTCCCCTGCGGGCTGGTTTTTGCCACTATTGGGATTCACAATCATTTCGATATTGTGGTCAATATCCTCTGCAGTCTCAGGGTAATAAAGCAGTACTAGTGCACCGCGACCCTCTTTAGAAATAGCTTCCATTGCTTTATGAAAAGACCAAGACGAGTAGCCCTTGTCAGATTCCAAAGCCAAAATATCTCGCGCAGAACGATTAATGTGCACGCGAGCCAACACCGGCTCATCAGTACTCACATCACCTTTAACTAAAGCAAAGTGCTTCTCGTTGCGGGCATTGTCTAGGTAAGTCTTGAGAGTAAATTCACCAAACTGGGTATTCACCTGTCGTTCATTAATACACTGGGTAGTCTTCTCTGTCACCAGACGGTAGTGGATCAAATCTGCAATGGTGCCGATCTTTAACTGATGCTTTTCGGCAAACACTTCTAGATCATCACGACGGGCCATGGTGCCGTCTTCATTCATAATCTCGACAATCACAGCGGCAGGCTCAAAGCCCGCTATACGCGATAGATCACAGCCAGCTTCAGTGTGGCCTGCACGGCTGAGTACGCCGCCGGGCTGTGCTTTGAGCGGGAAAATATGGCCGGGCTGCACAATGTCTTCCGGGCGAGCATTGCCGGCAACCGCGGCCTGAACAGTACGCGCGCGATCTGCGGCAGAAATACCGGTAGTTACACCTTCAGCGGCTTCAATGGACAGCGTAAATGGTGTGCTGTGGCTAGACTTGTTACTGTCCCCTTCAACCATCATGCCCAACTTAAGCTGCTCACAGCGTTGCTCGTTCAACGTCAGACAAATCAATCCGCGGGCATAAGTCGCCATGAAATTAATGTCCTGGGGTCGCACCATGGGTGCTGCCATGACAAGATCACCTTCGTTCTCACGATCTTCGTCATCCATCAGAATAACCATCTTGCCCTGACGAATATCTTCGAGTAATTCTTCTACTGTATTAAGTACCATTTTCTCTTCTCTTCCGGTCTTGTAGATATTGCTAATTGTTATTATTGGCGCGCTTTACTTGCTATCAGCGGCACCTTCATCAGAGCTGCCATTAGAACTATCAGCAGCACTATCACCGAGCAGTAATCGCTCTAGGTAACGAGCCACCAAATCGACTTCCAAATTTAGCTTAGTGCCCACTGCGTAATCACCCATCACTGTATGAGTCATAGTGTGGGGAACAATATTTAATTCGAATTCTGAGCCGTCGACTTTATTGATGGTTAAGCTAGTACCATCAACTGTGATTGAGCCTTTGTGGGCAATGTATTTTGCCAATTCACGAGGAGCGCGAATGCGGAAACGCCATGACCTTGCATCTTCGTGCAGAGAAACCACTTCGCCAATACCGTCCACGTGGCCAGACACTATGTGCCCACCAAAACGGTCGCTGGCCTGCATGGCTTTTTCTAAGTTGATGCGGCTGCCATTTTTCCAATTGCCGATAGTCGTCAAGTTTAAGCTCTCAACCGAGACGTCGGCAATAAAGCCTTCACCAGTAAGTTCAACAGCGGTTAGGCAGGCACCATTACAAGCGATGCTGTCGCCAAGTTGCACATCGGCCAGACTTAGGTTGCCGGTACGGATGGTTAGCCGCACATCGCCGCCCCGCTGTTCGAGGTCTGCGATATCGCCAATGGCACTGATAATTCCTGTGAACATAATATTGAACCTTCTAAATTTACTTTAATCGATCTTAATCAATTTTGTGCACCGGTTGCGATGACTGAGAGACTACAACCTAATTTATGCGTTCTAAACGCCTTTTAAAAAAACTTTGCCCTAACGCATAACTCGAGGGCTGAGGGGTAGGTGGGTATTTCTGAGACCTTCGGCAGCAGGGATGCTGACGAGGAGCTTACAGGGACGTACTTGCAGCGCGTCTCAGAAATACCCACCTACCTCTTTAGCCTAATCTTTAACCCAGCCTTTAACCCAATCTTTAGCACCCAACCATTACCGCCAACCAGGCACTAAATCAATAATCCTTATCCGGATACAACGTGATACGAATATCCTCACCAATCTGCCTCATATCCCTAACCGACAACGCCAAGTGCGCATCAATAGTCTGAATAGGCAAATTAAACATCGGCCGCGCCTCATTGCCAAACAGCTTGGGCGCCCAATAGCACACCAACTCATCCAACAAACCTTCCGCAATAAAAGCACCAGCTAAGCCAGCACCAGCCTCGACTAAGACCTGATTGCAACCACGCACTGCCAACTCCACAAGCAAAGCCTGCAAATCAACATGCCCAGCCATCGCCGGCAAAAAAATCACCTCAGCACCAGCAGCCACCAAAGCCTCAGCCTTAGCTCGCTGTTCCGGACCATCTAAGGTCGCAACCGCAGTATCACCAGGCTGCTGAAACATTCGCGCCTCAGGGGACATAAGCAACTGAGCATCAACCACCACACGAAGAGGCTGGCGAAGCTCATCTTCAACACCAACATCAGCGCTGGTTATACGCACAGTCAGAGATGGATCGTCCATTTTTTGTGTGCCAATACCCGTAATAATTGCGCAGTTGGCAGCCCGTAGGCGCTGCACATCAGCACGCGCTGCCGGCGTCGTAATCCACTGGCTCTGGCCACTCGCCATAGCCGTGCGACCATCCAAGCTTGACGCCATTTTCACCGTCACCCAAGGCGTACCCTGTTCATGACGCTTTATAAAACCTTTGTTGATATCCCGCGCCTGATCTTCCAAGAGGCCCACCTCAACTTCAATACCAGCATCCTGACATTTTTTGATACCAGCGCCAGCCACCTGAGGGTTCGGATCTTCACAAGCCACCACCACTCGGGTTACACCAGCGGCAATCAGCGCATCGGCACAGGGGCCAGTGTTACCCTGATGACTGCAAGGCTCCAAGGTGACATAGGCTGTGGCGCCGGAAGTATCACCGGCCCCCGACAGCGCTTCTATCTCAGCATGGTTGCCGCCAGCGGGTCGAGTAAACCCTTCACCAATAATCTTTCCATCTCGGGTAATAACACAGCCAACCGCAGGGTTAGGCGAACTTGTGAAACGGGCCTTGGTAGCAAGCTGCAGGGCTCGCGACATCATCTCGCGGTCAATAGTGCTCATTACTCGTCAGCCTCTGAAGGCTTTTTTGCCGTTAGTCGATTGAGTTCGTCTTGGAATTCGCTGAGGTCTTGAAAACTGCGGTAGACCGAGGCAAAGCGCACATAGGCTACCTCGTCTAATTCGCGCAGCTGACGCATCACCTCTTCACCGACGATGCGCGACGGCACTTCTCGCTCGCCAGTAACCTGTAAAAAGTGCTTGATCTGCGAGAGAGAAACTTCGATTTTTTCGATAGAGACTGGGCGCTTCTCTAGGGCTCGTTGCAAGCCAGCGCGAAGCTTATTTTCGTCAAAAGGTTCGCGACTGCCGTCGGTTTTAATCACCCTTGGCATCACTAACTCAGCTAGCTCATAGGTGGTAAAACGTTCGCTGCATTCCACACATTCACGGCGCCTACGCACCTGCCCGCCATCGGCGACCAGACGTGAATCAACAACCTTGGTGTCATCAGCATTACAGAACGGACAATACATAGCAGCACATCAAAAATTTGGTGGCGCATTCTAACACAGACTCAGGCTATTTAAGCTCTCCTTAAACACCGTCTGTGCAACCCTAAAGAGTATACCTAAGGTTGGTCCATGGCGGGGACAGAGACGTCCTCACCGGAATGAATATATTGCGTGCCCTGCTTGGAGAAAACCGTGCGGTGACGGGGCCCCGGCAGCATTGGCTCGATACTGTCATAACCAGCATCGCCGGGATACAGACAGACCATTGCACCATCGACTTTGCACAGTCGAGGAGTCACTTCGTAGGGGTCGCGCAGTGCCAGCCTTTCACAGGCCTCTGCCGCTGTTTGATAATGACCAATAAGGCGCATGGACAGATAGGTGGGCGGCATCAAATTGAGCTCCCCGCCATAGTGCAAATCAAGTGCCTGCTGCGGTCTCATCCACTGGAATTCGTGTATTTCACCGTCATCGATAAGAATATCCGCTGCATCTCGCTGAGCATGGGCAGCAAAGAACCAGGTGGCAAACCGTCGGCCCTCGCCTTCTGGCGTGGTCCAGTTACAGAAGTGCACTAGGCCATCCTCTTCGATACTAACCCCGCACTCCTCATGCACCTCTCGAACGGCAGCAACTTTTGCGGCCTCAAGTTCGGTTTTAGCAGCTTTTATTTCTGGCTGATCTATGGCACCACCAGGAAAAACCCAGGCACCGCCGGCAAAAGCCAATTTGGCATTGCGTCGCAACAACAGAGTTTCGAGCCCCTGCTCTGTGTCACGTAAAAGTACCGCTGTAGCGGCCAATCGAAGACTGTTATCGCCCATAGTCTGCATCTCACCCATCAATAAATATCAAATATAAAGACCCAAAATGAAGAGCAAAAAAAAGCCCCAATAAACATATTGGGGCTTTTTACACTGCTTGGCAAAGCTTATCCGTAAACAGGGAAGCGTTTGCAAATAGCCAAGACTTGTTCTTTCACCTCGGCAACCACCTGCTCCGAAGTGCCATTCTCTAAGCTATCAAGAATATCGCACATCCAATGGGTGAGCTGAATTGTTTCATCAATACCGAAACCGCGAGTCGTGATCGCCGGCGTACCAACACGCAATCCAGAGGTCACGAACGGAGAGCGCGGGTCATTGGGAACTGCATTTTTGTTGACAGTGATAAAGGCTTCGCCCATGGCACGGTCGGCATCAGTACCTGTGTACTCTTTGCCTATCAGGCTCACCAGCATCAGATGATTTTCGGTACCATTGGAAACGATATTAATACCGCGCTCCATAAAGGTCGCTGCCATTACCTTAGCGTTAGCGACTACCTGCTTTTGGTAGACCACAAACTCTTCGCTAGCCGCTTCTTTAAAGGCAATTGCTTTGGCCGCAATCACATGACAGAGAGGGCCGCCCTGGCTTCCTGGGAACAGCGCTGAATTAACTTTCTTAGCGACCGCTTCGTCGTTGGTAATGACAATACCGCCACGAGGACCACGCAGAGTTTTGTGAGTTGTAGAGGTCACAACATGGGCATGAGGCACTGGGTTTGGATAGACGCCAGCGGCAATCAAACCAGAGACGTGAGCCATGTCCACCATGAGATAGGCGCCAACTTTATCGGCGATCTCGCGGAAACGAGCCCAATCCATAATGCCTGAATAGGCAGAGAACCCAGCAATAATCATTGCTGGCTTGTGCTCTATCGCTAGCGCTTCAACCTGTTCGTAATCAATCAGACCAGTATCGGCATTTAGCCCGTACTGCACTGCATTGTAGAGTTTGCCAGAAAAGTTTGGCTTGGCACCATGAGTCAGGTGACCGCCATCGGCCAGGCTCATACCCAAAATAGTATCGCCACCCTTAATAAGCGCCAAAAATACCGCACTGTTAGCCTGAGAACCTGAGTGAGGCTGCACATTGGCATAGCCCGCGCCATAGAGGCTCTTAAGTCGTTCAATCGCTAACTCTTCGGCGATATCAACAAATTCGCAGCCACCGTAGTAGCGTTTGCCCGGGTAACCCTCAGCATATTTATTGGTCATCTTGCCGCCCTGAGCTTCCATAACCGCTGGGCTGGTGTAGTTTTCCGAAGCAATCAACTCAATATGCTGCTCTTGGCGTTGATCTTCCTGCTGAATGGCCTGCCATAACTCGGGGTCAAACTTTGCAATTGTCTGGTCTTGATCAAACATAGAATATAAATTCCTTGAAGGAGGGGTAATAACAAGATCGATTGGAGCGCGGGAGTATATCTGAAATGGAGTCGCTCTTGAAGTCGAAAAGCGTCTGAAAACTACTTCTTTCGACGCTTTTCGAACAGAGCCATGGCTTCGATATGAGTGGTATGGGGAAACATGTCCATCACCCCTACGGCCTTTAATTTATAACCAGCATCATTGAGCACAGCTGCATCTCTCACCAAGGTCGATGCGTGACAGGAAATATACACCACATGCTTGGCACCGGACTTGGCCACCCAAGGCATGACGCCCGCCGCACCATTACGAGGCGGGTCGAGAACAACCAAATCGATATCCCCGGTTTTAGCCAGAGTATTGCCAGACCCTAAATTAGCCATGCCAACGCCGCGGCTGAGATCCGCCACGGTAAACTCAACATTGCTAATATCATTATGGCGAGCATTTGCGATAGCGCCTTTGACCAAACTAGGCAGCCCCTCGACACCGATAACATGGTCAAAACACTGGGTTAAGGGCAGAGATAGATTGCCAGTGCCGCAGAACAGATCGACGGCAGTACCGCCATGTTCCGGCAGTAAGCTGATCATTTGCGCAATCATTTCGCGATTAATTTGGCCATTCACCTGGATAAATTGGCCGGGCTCAAAATTGATACTGATATCGTCTGTTACAGCAAAATTGAGATGGTCCGTACCTGCATCAAGGCGGGTAAACCTTTCCTGCTTGCCAGCCTTCCACCAAAGTTGCACCGGGCCACGAGCCTCTTTTTCCAGAGACTCAACCATTGCGGGCACCTCTTCATCGGCGGGGAAACGACTCGCCTCTACGGCGATAGCAATACTCTTGTCACCAGAGATTAACTCCACTTCAAAGATACGAATATCCCCAGGTAGACTTCTCAGCCAAGCGGGTAATAGGGCAACCGCCTGAGGCAGTGGCGCTGTAAGTACGGGACATTCGGTAATAGGCTCAATTCTGCGGCTACCAGCATTGCGAAAGCCAATCAGAAACTTACCATCTTTTGCACGCTGCACTGCCAATCGAGCGCGGCGCCGATAACCCCAATGAGGTGCACTAAGAGGAGGCAATATTGTTTCAGCGACAAGTCCTCCATGAGCCAGGCTATCGAGCAACTGCTTCTGTTTAAAGTCCACCTGCCGACCGTGATCCAAATGCTGCAAACTGCAGCCTCCGCAGCGTGAAAAATGCTTACAGTCGGGCTCTACACGGTCATCGGATGACTCAATAATATTGGTAGCACGACCTTCATCGTAGTTTCGCTTGCGGTTGGTGTAGCGAAACTCTATGGTTTCACCGGGCAACGCACCGCTAACAAAACAGGCCTTGCCGTCAATCCGCCCCACTCCACGGCCATCATGACTCAGATCAACAATTTCGCAGCTGAGTGTTTGCTTTTCGCTCATTAACTTGCCATTTTTAAGTGGTGGGATTGGCCGCGATAGTAGCAGATCAGCGCGCTCAATCCGAGACATGAATCACAGCTTGAAGTAAATTTACATCACAGTGATAACGCCGGATAATTCAAGCCTGACGAGAGAAAAGGAGATTACTAATGGACACTAAAAATACAACAGAAGAATGGAGCTGGCTGAGTAAGCTATTTCACTGGCTCACTGCACTACTGATTTTTATTCAAATCCCCCTAGGGTTTTATGCCGAAAGCCTCAGACTATCACCGTTAAAAATCGATGTGTTTGTCTGGCACAAATCCCTTGGCATGCTAGTATTTTTGCTGGTAATAGTAAGACTGTTATGGCGTATTAAGAGCACTATTCCTATTGCTCTGGCAAACAGCAGACTGCAAAAAATACTTGCCTCTGCGGCCCACGGAATACTCTATGGGCTGATGCTCGCTCTGCCGCTATCAGGTTGGGTGACTTCGTCTGCAAGCAATTTCCCCGTGAAATTATTTTGGCTTATACCTCTGCCATCGATTGTGGGCCCAGATGATGCGCTAAAGTCTATTGCCGCCGAAGTTCATGAAATCTGCGTATTTGTGTTAATCGCTATTTTAATCGTGCATATTGGTGCAGCACTTAGACATCAGTTAATGCTGGGTGACAACGCCCTCAAACGAATGTGGTTTTAAAGTAATGCGGTCATCTAAAAAAATATTTACTCCGGTAGTAATTTTAGCCCTGCTAGGCCTAGCAGGCTTACTAATAAGTAGCCAGAAAATTTATGCCGACCAATGGCAGTCCCAAAGCGCGAATAGCCATTTGTATTTTGCCCCCAGTTGGGAAGGGTTGCCCATTAATGGTGCTTTTAAACAGTTTGCCGTGACCCTAAGCCGCGATGAAAACGATCAGCCCCAAAGCCTTAGTGTAAGCGTCCAAATTTCCAGTGCAGATATGGGTACTGCAGATTTCAACGAAGCGATTCAAATGACTGAGTGGTTTAACGGCAGTACTTTTGCCGAGGCCGTCTTTAACAGTAACACCATTACTTCAGTTGAGTCAGATGATCCCCGTGCCCAGTTTATTGCCCAAGGCATTCTGCAATTAAAGGGCGTCGAAAGAAACATTCAGGTCCCTTTTAGCTGGTCAGAGCCTGCCGACGGCAATGCATTAATGGCAGGCGCACTCAGTTTAGGCCGCAACGACTTTGCCATTGGCACAGGAGAGTGGGCCGGTGGTGATCAAATTGGTCTCGCGGTTAAAGTGTGGTTTGACCTTGTCTTGGAGTCTGCCAATGACTAGGGCCCTGCCGAGCGGTCTGTTTAGAGCCCTGCCGGTCCGGCAATTTTTTGTACTGCCGTTACTGTTTTTGATACAGGGCTGCAGCAACTACTCAGCCCTTTCTACCAATCAAACAGAGCCCGCAGGCTTCCCCAGTGATCGCTACCAGCAAGCTGACCCCAACTATGTCTACCCCTTAGATAGCGAAGCCTCTCAGATTATTGTGACTGTCCGTCGAGGCGGCTTGATGGCCAGACTGGGCCACGACCATATAGTCTCGAGCAATCATGTTCAGGGCTTTATCTTTTTGGACTCTGGGAGCGGCCAATGTACCGCAGACCTGTTTGTTCCAATCGCTATGTTAGAGGTCGATAATGCCAAGCTGCGCACCCTAGCAGCAATGACAACTACGCCATCGGCCGCCGACATTAAGGGCACCAGGGGTAATATGTTGAAGAGTATTGAAGGCGAGGTTTTTCCCTTTGCCCAGTTGCATAGCAGCGACTGTTTTACATCGGTATCAGGGAATAAAAGCACTGTAGAACTTACTATTCATGGGGCCACGCAGCAACGGAAGCTCGACATTGCTCTAGAACAGACCACAGGGGATGAACTAGTGATAAGCGGTACTTTTTCAATTTTGCAGAGCGACTTTGGTATAACCCCATTTTCGATTATGAACGGGCTCATTAAGGTAGAAGACAAGCTCGACTTAAGCTTTCGCTTAATAGCCAAAAAGTCTTTATAGCATTTCAGCAAGAACTAAAACTGAATAGTCTTGCCGTCCCAATCCAAGTAAGAAAGCTGGCCATCCACTTCTGCACTCGCCATGATGTTAGCCAGCTGATCAGCCACAAACGCCGACGAAAATAACTTTTCCTTTGGCACAGAGGCCTGAAAAGGTTTCGATAAATCTGTATCCACTGTGCCCGGATGAAACGCTATTAGTTTCACGTTTTTTAAGCGTCGCGCATATTCCACAGAAAATGACTTGAGCAAACTATTTAGAGCCGCTTTAGAGGCTCGATAGGAATACCAGCCACCCAACCGATTATCAGAAATACTGCCAACGCGAGCGCTAAAAACCGCCACTATGCAGGGAGCTTTACCTGCTAGAGTTTTATGCAGCAACTTCAGCCATAGGGCCGGAATAATAGTATTGGCATGAAATATTTCGTGCATTGAGTCTGGCTGTATATCTTCAAAGCGCTTCTCAGGCCAAAAATGGTCATCATGGAGAATCCCATGGCAAATGCAGACGCGGCCAATTGAGCCAGCATAAGGCGCCAGCTTTTCAATCACCTCAAGCATGCTTGGTTCATCGTACTCAGACTCAATCCAAATTAGCCTATTATTAGAGATCCAAGGTGCAGAAAGATCTTCCGTTTGCCCGTTGCGGCTCACGGCAATGACATGCTCAACTTGGGGGTCAGTCAAAAATCTGGCGATCATTGCCTGCCCCAAACCGCCGCCTGCGCCTAATACCAACACATTATGGGGCTGAATTTCACTCATACTGAATGCCTCGCTATGGCGCAGCTCTCGCAGCGGGCTCGGCCCATCACCAGTCTAGAAATACGGTGCCTGTATTTGGCAAAGAACTTATAGCCAATTTCAGCGCACTGCTTCACGATAGGCCAGCGCAAGATCGCCACCCAATGGCGCCTACCCACAAGCACCCAGGCGGTATAAGTCACATCAAGGCCATAGATCATCTGATCATTTTCGAGCTGCCCATGAAGTACAAGGTCGGCTTTCTGGGGGTCGATTGCAGGAAACCTCTCGGTGAAATCCGAGGCATAAATATTCTCAAACGCAAGCTTATTGTCGCTGTTTAAGCGCCGCAAATGCTCTATCTCGAACACACAGAGAGGGCAGCCAGCATCATAAAAAATTCGCAGTTGCACCATTGGTTAGAGCTCCGTCAACATCAGTAAAATAGCGATCAAGTGAGTCAGCGCAACCACAGAAGTTAATCGAATACGCATGGCCCAGTATTGCTTTTGTTGGGGCCCGATTACAAGGCCTTCTATCAACAGCAACCCAAGATAACCCGCCATCAGCAGGCAGACCGCAAAAAGGGTCATTATCGGTGCGATATAGATCAATAAAAGACTGGCCCAGGCACTCAGCGCCACCAAATTACTAAAAACGATGGCCCCTTGGAGCAACCCATCACCGGAGGACATCGCATCAGCCTGCCGAGCATGGCCCCACAGGGTGCCGCTTAGAAAACTTAATATAATGGCGCTGTAGGCAATAAAGACATAGGGCGCATACAGCCCAAAGATCGCAGCACTTTGTAATCCAGCGCCATAGAAAAATCCTTCTGCCATAAGGTAGCTGGGCACGAGGAACGGAATGAGCCCTAAATAGCCCAAAATATTAATAAGATTAGAACGACTCATGTTTAGCAACCCAAACTTCGTTATGACGGCAATGTACGGTGCTCTTTGTAAAGTACTCCTTGTAAAGTGCTCTTTCACCGCCCATAAACCTTTGTTAACAGCCTTTTGCGGCAGTAGCATAGAATACGGGTTAGAGTACGGCATAGACAGCCGATTAGACTCTCATCATTTCGATCCAAAGGGGTTTTGGTGGCGTAACGACAGCGACACTCCGTAATCAAGTTTCCTAACGAAATCCTCTAACGTAAATAGGGTAACAAGTGACTCCTAAGCATCAAGTTGGTCTTTTTTGGTTTAATAATGATTTACGCGTCGCGGACAATCACGCACTCGAGCAAGCTTCGAGGGAAGTGGAGCAGCTTATTTGCATTTACTGCCTACCCCCCAGTGCCAACGGAAAAAAAGGCCCCAGTTCGCCATCAGGCCATCGGCTCCAGTTTCTTAAAGAAAGCTTAATAGACCTGAATAGCGGCCTTAATACTCTAGGACAGAACATTGAAGTCTACTTTGCACCGCCCTTAGAAACTATCGCCCAGCTGATCACCCAGTATGATATTGGCGCGCTGTATAGTAGCTCTAGCGCAGATTATTATGTCAACACAGTTTGGCAACTATTAAGGCAGCGCTATTCTATGATTGCCTTTAACCAGGTGAACAGCAGCAGCCTCTTTGACCCTGAGCAATTACCTTTTTCGTTAAATGAACTCCCCGACAGTTTCTCTAAATTTCGCCGTAAGGTAGAACCAATAGAGGTCCGTAGCCCTTTGGCGACTCTAGCATCGCTACCTCCCCGGCCATCTAATGCAACAGCTAGGCAGTGGCAGCAGCAGTTCCCAGCATTCGAAAATAATCCCGCCCCGCTTTTTAAGGGTGGTGAGCGCAGTGCAGCAGATCATCTGCAGGGTTATTTTGCCCGGGGCTTGGCGAGCACTTACAAAGAGACCCGCAACGGTTTGGATGGAATGGACTATTCCACCAAATTTAGCCCTTGGCTGGCCAACGGAAATCTGTCCCCCAGAACAATAATGCAGGCGCTTAGAGAGTACGAGCAGTCTGTGGAGAAGAATGATTCGACATACTGGATATATTTTGAACTTCTGTGGCGTGATTATTTTCGATGCTATGCCCAAAAATACGGCAAACGCCTATTTACCCTTGGTGGCATTAATCAGCGTAAACCGGCCACCAGTTTTTACCCTGAGCGATATCAGAAATGGTGTCAGGGCAATACGCCTTACCCTATAATCAACGCCTGTATGAAGCAGTTAAACACTACAGGCTATATATCTAACCGCGGCCGGCAATTGGTCGCTAGCTGCTTTGTCCATGAGCTTAATCTGGATTGGCGTTATGGCGCAGGCTATTTAGAACAGCAGCTTATTGACTATGATGTTGCATCTAACTGGGGTAACTGGCAATACCTGGCTGGTGTAGGCGCTGACCCCCGAGGCCATCGCCAGTTTAATCTAGCTAAGCAGACGCAAACCTATGATCCAGATGAACTATTTATCAATAAATGGGCCGGCAACGACTGTTCGCCAGTACTCGACTCGGTCGATGCTGCCGACTGGCCGATCCTAGACTCTACAAAAGCACCTAAAATATGACTCAGTTTCACAGCATTAGACTTATTCTCGGCGACCAGCTAAATCGCCAACATTCTTGGTATAAGAAGCAGGACGATGGCGTCTTGTATGTCATCGCAGAATTGCACCAGGAAGCAGTCTACGTTACCCATCATATTCAAAAACTGTGCAGTTTTTTTGCCGCTATGGCAGATTTTGCTCAGTCGCTTCAGGCTGATGGCCATCGGGTAAGCTATTACAACCTGGATGACAGTGCTGGTTATGAAAGCTTGGTGCATATGATTAGCTCTTTGTGCCATCAGCATGGAGCTAAGAATTTTGACTATCAGGCCCCAGATGAATTCCGCTTAATGGAGCAGTTGGAGGGTTTGGATTTAGGGCATGAAGTGAGCGTCACCTGCTATGACAGTGAGCATTTTTTACTACCTCAGCAAGAGATAAGCCAATACATTAATGCGGGCAAGCACAACCGCATGGAGTCGTTCTATCGCAAAATGCGCAAGCGTTTCAATATATTGATGGCCGGGGAGCAGCCCCTTGGTGAGCGCTGGAATTTTGACGGAGAAAATAGACAGAAGCTTAAAGCAGCAGATCTTGCCGAGGTCCCTGAGCCTCTGCTGTTTGATAATGATGTCAGCGAGATTATGCAGCGCCTCGAAAGGCACCAGATAAAGTCCCTAGGTAAAGGCAGCGACACATTACCCTGGCCCATTAATGAACAGCAGTCTCTGCAGCTACTGGGCTTTTTTTGCCAGCACTGCCTACCCAATTTTGGCCGCTTCCAAGACGCTATGACTCGGCACGGCGAAAATCGCTGGAGCCTATATCACTCGCGCCTATCATTTGCCCTCAACAGTAAAATCTTGCACCCCATGCAGGTTATCGAAGCTGCCATCGAATGCTTTAACAGCAACGATGAGGCTATTGATCTAGCCCAAATCGAAGGCTTTGTGCGTCAAATTCTCGGTTGGCGAGAATATGTGCGTGCTGTGTACTGGGTCAACATGCCCGACTATGCCCAGCGCAATGAGTTTGATGCACAACGTAACCTGCCAGAGTATTTTTGGACTGGCGAAACCAAGATGTCCTGTATGAAGCAGGCTATTGATCAATCATTAGATTACGCTTACGCCCATCATATTCAGCGCCTTATGGTCACAGGCAATTTTGCCATGCTCACGGGCATTGATCCCGACCAGGTTGATGGCTGGTATCTGGGCATTTATATCGATGCGATTGAATGGGTAGAAATGCCCAACACCAGAGGCATGAGCCAATTTGCCGACGGAGGCCTAATTGCTACCAAACCCTATGCTGCCAGCGGCAGTTATATTAATAAGATGAGCGATTACTGTAGCGACTGTCATTACAGCGTTAAAGAGCGCTTCACAGAACAGGCCTGCCCTTTTAACAGTCTGTATTGGCACTTTATGCAGCGCCATGCCGACAGGTTTTCTCGTAACCCGAGAACTGCCATGGCCTATCGAAGCTGGGATAAAATGGATACGGACGTGAAGCGCCAGCTACTAGAGCGCGCAGAATACTGCTTGGAGAATATTGAAAGCCTTTAGCCCGAAAAAGAGCCTGTAGCCTTATTAGAAAGCCTTTAGCTTGGATGAAAAGCCTTTAGCGTAAATAGAGCTTTTAGCCCTGCCTAAGGTTTACTGACGTCTACCAGCGCATCAATAATATCGCTATAGTTTTCAAAAAACTCTTTAGAAGTGCCATCTTCAAACGTCACAGGCGACTTAAGATTACCCTCCATTTTAACAATACCCGTCGAGTCCAAAAAGCTCGCAACTGCCAATCTAAACTTAACGGTGCCAATCCAGTTAATATATTTCAAAATACCCCAATCCTGCTTTGTACCCCCAGTTGAATGATATTTCGTGATGCGAGTAAAGACCACGTCATTGGCGCGATCAACAAAAACATACTGGCCAAATTTACCGCTGGCATTAAAAATAACAGCTTCTTCATCGTGCTTCGAAATCCACCAGTGCAGTGAATAACCTCTATCCTGCTCAATAGTAGAGCTACTCAAATCGCTCCAGACCTTGGTGAATGTCTCGTCCACATAGTCAGCAGATATAATCTGCTCGCCGTTCCAATTACCGTTGCGGGCAAATAGCAGACCGAATCTTGAATACTGGCGCACGGTGGTATCGACGCAGCAATAAGTTAATGGATTGCCAGCCCCGTCTTGCCAAAGCACCACATCGGTTAAGCCTATTTTATTAAAGATACGCTCAGCCAATAATTTGTCGGCAGGTTCCCCAGTCGCCTGCAACAGAATATCGGCAAGTAACATGGAGTTGACGTTGTTGTATTCAAAGACCTGCCCCGCTTTTTGCTCCACCCCAACTGACTTTGCATAGGCCAGGTGGTCAGCAGAAAAGAACATATTTTCATGTTCGTGAGACGGCATTTCTAGACCACTGGTCATATCCAGCAGATGGCGAATCGTAATATCCCGGCGCTCATCATTAAAGTAGTCAAGATAGTTGGCCACCGGATCGTCGAGACTATCTATCTCACCTCTATCGATGGATATACCTACCAGGGCAGCATAAAAACTCTTTGCCATGGACCAAGATGTGCCATGGCTGTCTTTATCGTAACCTTCGGCGTAGCGTTCGCCCACAAGTAAGCCATTCTTAAAGAAGGCAACACCCTGAGTGGCTGCGTCTTCGAAAGATAGATCAAATAAGTGATCAATTTTTGACTGGTCTAAATTGACTTCTTCGGCAGAAGCTTGGGTCCAGTCTTGGACTGGATAATGCTGAATTAATGCAGTCTCAGGTGTCTGGGCTGATACACCAAAACAGAACAGTAGCGCAATCAGAGCAACACATGGTCTCGCATTAATAATGCCATTTTTATTCTCAGTCATACCAACCCTCAGCCCTTCAATTATTATTTTATAACGCATAGTATATAGCGTAATTAATACCGGTACTGCGCTTTCGCCTGCTTTATTTATCGCCAAGATTGATCCATTATTGTAGAAAAAACGTGTGACCAAATATTCGTCTATCGGCCTCATATCTGCATACTAAAATACATAAAAGCTATTGCACTTGACGTAGGAAAGGTCTAAGTTGGAGTGTCTAGGTTCCTATAATATTTGGTTGCCTAGAGCACCTGTAAGAGGAGTGTCGGATGGTTTGTTTGTTTCTATCTTGCTGACACTAATAATAATAAAGCTTTATACGTAGGGGTTAAATATGTCCAACAATCTTCAATCCGGCGATTATGTCGGCATGTCCTTCTGGTTAATTTCCATGGCACTCGTTGCTGCCACTGCATTCTTCTTCCTTGAGCGTGATCGTGTTGCGGGCAAGTGGAAGACTTCTCTGACAGTTTCTGGTTTGGTTACACTTATCGCGGCAGTTCACTACTTTTACATGCGCGATGTTTGGGTTGCTACTGGAACTTCACCAACGGAATTCCGTTATATCGACTGGTTACTCACTGTGCCGTTATTGATGGCTGAGTTCTATCTGATTATGTCTGCCGTAGGCAAGGTACCAGGACGAGTGTTCTGGAATCTATTAGGTGGTTCTACTGCTATGTTGCTATTCGGCTATGCTGGTGAGACTGGCATGATGAGTCCACTTATGGGCTTCGTTCTGTCCATGGCAGCTTGGTTCTATGTAATCTGGTACATCATTAAAGGCGAAGCCAGCAAAGTTAATGCTAGCTTGGCAAACCCAAATGTACAGAAAGCTTATAAGACAATGACCTTGTTGGTTACTGTTGGTTGGGCAATCTATCCATTAGGTTACTTTATGGGTTACCTCGGTGGCGGCGCAGACGCTGGCACTATGAACGTAATCTATAACCTGGCTGATTTCTGGAATAAGATTGGCTTCGGTATTGTTATTTGGTCAGCAGCAGTAGCAGATTCTGAATAAGCTACTCGTCAAGTAACAATGTGTAACAAAGTATCAAAGTAAGAAAGTGTGAAAGAGCCGGCAGCGTCGGCTCTTTCTCTCTTAAAAATAATAGAGTAGCCACCAAAGGTTACCAGTCATAAGGGTAATATTAATGCCCCCAAAGAATTTAGACACAGCACAAGCATTGACATCGTTGGACGCTCTGTACCAGCGTGAAATGCCAGATGTTAATAGTAGCCTGGCTCAAGCAGCTAGCTATCATTTCAAGAATCCCGGAAAGTCCTTTCGAGCGCAGCTCGCGCTATCTAGTGGCACAGCCCTAGGTTTAAACGAGCAAGATAATTACCATTGGGCAGCAGCCTGTGAGCTATTGCACAACGCCTCTCTGATACATGATGATATCAGCGACGCTAGCACCCACAGACGCGGCCAGCAAAGTATCAATGAAAAATTTGGCTCTGACATGGCCCTGTGTCTCGGCGACTGGATGGTTGCCAAAGCATTTGAACTCGCAGCGCGCAATAGCAGCTGCGGAGGTCAGTTAGTTGCTCTATTAGCCCAGGCAATGCAGGAAACCTGCAGCGGACAAATCTCAGATATCAGCCAGCGTCAATGCGCAGAGCTCGACCAATGGCAGCAGATCGCCAAGGGTAAAACCGCCCCATTACTGATTGCCCCAATCAAAGGCGCGGCCATCGCCGCTGGCCTCAACAAAGACTTAGATGTTCAGGAACGTCTCGGAGGCCTTGAAAAACTTGTTGGTCTCTGTGGGCTGGCCTATCAGGGCCGCAACGATATCGATGACATTATTCCTTCCAGCCGCAGGTCTAGCGATCTAGACGGGCGAAAACCAAACTTGGTAGTAAGTTTATTTGCCCATCAGGGGACTGGACGTGAATCGTTTAACCGCTGGTACAGTTCCGACGATAATAATCAACTCGGGCAGTGGCAGAGCCGCATTGCCTCCAGTGATGTTATTTTGCAAGCCAACCAGTCTGTGGATTTTTGGCTTGTGCAAGCAGAGCAGTTAGTCAGCTCTGTACCAAGCCCCCTTCAATTTGTGACCTATGAGCTTTTTAACGCCGTAAAACATAAAACAATTACAAAAAGCCAAGGGCGTATCGCTTGACAGACAAAACATTTGGGGCCGGTAAGACAGTTATAGTAATAGGGGCAGGTTTCGCAGGAATTGCCACAGCGCTTCGGCTAAGAGCCCTAGGATACGAAGTCAGTCTGCTAGAGCGCCTCGACAGCCTAGGGGGTCGAGCTCAGGTGTTTGAACGGGGAGGCTATCGTCACGATGCCGGACCTACGGTTATCACTGCACCCTTTCTATTCGACGAGCTGTTTGAACTGTTTGATGAAAAACTCGAAGACCATCTAAATTTTGTTCCTCTAGACCCTTTCTATCGCTTTCATTTTGCCGACGGCAGTCAGTTTGACTATCGAGCCTCTATTGAAGACACCCTAACCGAAATTCGCCGCTTTAACCCAGACGATGCCGATGGCTATTTAAAGCTTTTAGAGAAGTCTAAAAAGGTGTACGACGTAGGTTTTAAACAGCTAGTACACAGGCCTTTTACCCGCGTCTGGGATATGGTCAAACAGATACCAGCTCTGCTGATACTCAAGTGCTACAAAACCGTTTCGCAAATGGTTAACAGCCATTTGAAGCACCCTCTAATTCGGCAGGCCTTTTCCATTCACCCGCTTCTTGTCGGTGGGAATCCGTTTAAGACCACGGCTATCTACACCTTGATCCATTATTTGGAGCGCCGCTGGGGTGTGTTTTTCTGCATGGGCGGCACCGGTAAGTTGGTCACAGAGCTGGGTGCTCTCATGGAGCGTCAGGGCATTAAGATTGTGTTGGGTGCCGATGTTGATGAAATTTTGGTTGATCAAAAGACAGCCAAAGGGGTTCGCCTCAGCAACAACCAAACCATGGATGCTGACCTTGTAGTGTTCGGTGGCGACCCCGAAACCTGCTACCAGCACTTATTACCAAATAATAAGCCAAAGCTGCCCAGCATTAAAAAGGCCTATAGCATGGGCCTCTATGTGTTGTATTTCGGCACCAAAAAACTATACCCAGATGTTGCACACCACAGCATTTGGATGGGGCCTAGATTTAAAGAGCTACTGGCTGAAATATTTAACGATAAAAAAATGAGCGAAGACTTTAGCCTCTATGTACATCGCCCTACCGCGACAGACAAAAGCTTTGCCCCAGAAGGCTGTGAATCCTTTTATGTGCTCTGTCCAGTGCCCAACTTGCAGGGGAATGTGGACTGGAGCACTCAGGGTGAAATATTGCGCGACCGCATCGTTAATGCACTTGAAGAGACTATACTGCCAGAACTTTCATCAGTGATTGACGAGGTTTTTTGGATGACCCCAGAGGATTTTGCCAAAGATTATCGTTCAATGCATGGCGCTGGATTTTCTATAGAACCCAGGCTTACTCAGTCGGCTTGGTTTCGTTTTCACAATCGCGATAGTGCGATCTCAAATTTGTATTTTGTCGGTGCAGGCACACACCCGGGTGCCGGGCTGCCAGGCGTCGTTAGCTCGGCCAAAGTGGTCGAAGAGCTACTTACAGGTGTTGAGGTCGGCTCCGGCGGGTAGATGATGGACAATTCGCCAGAACAGGTTTTACCCCCTAAGGCAGTCCTCGCCAAACATGGCAAATCGTTCTACTGGGCCAGTTTATTTCTCGGCTCTAAACTAGCGGATCGTGCCGCACGGCTATACCTATTTTGCCGTTTTGTTGACGATCTCGCCGACGGTGACCTGCCCCATCGCAAAGAATCCCTCGAAGATATTCGCGCTCGCCTGAAAGGCAGTAGCCAGCCAGCAGGGCCGGAGATCGAAGCCTTTATCAGTCTAGCAAGTGACAATAATATTCCCTTAGAAGCGGCTCGCGAACTACTGGACGGCATGCTTAAAGATCAGCAACCCACCGTCGTTAAAGACCAAGCAGAGCTACTCCGTTACTGTCATGCTGTTGCTGGCACTGTGGGGCTAATGATGTGCCGTGTGCTCAATTGCCGGCACCAGCGTGCCGACGCCTTTGCCATAGACTTGGGTATTGCTATGCAACTGACCAACATCGCTCGCGATGTATTAGAAGACGCCAAGATGGGGCGTCGCTACCTGCCCGCCAGTTGGGTAGATCTTCCCGCGTCAGAGATTGCCGAAGCTGCTATCCCCTGTCGTCAGCCGGTGGCCAGAGCCGTAAAGCAGTTATTAGATTTATCTGAAGACTATTATCAAAGTGCCCTACTGGGGATTCAGCTATTACCTTTTCGCTCGCGATTTTCTATTACGGTTGCGCTGCGAGTCTACCGAGAGATTGGTCGACTATTACAACGGCGCAACTTACGCTGGTGGCAGGGTCGTGTTTATGTGGGCAAACCACAGAAAGTATTACTCAGCCTGCGCAGCCTGAAAGATCTAAAGCCCATTAAAGTACCAAACCACAAAACAGCACTGCACGAAAATCTTCAGGGGTTAGCCGGTGTCGAGCCTGAATAAGCCAGCAGCGGCAAGCATAGACCTCGATATCGCCATTATTGGCGGCGGCAGTGCGGGTATAACCTTGGCCAGCAAGCTCAATAATCTATCCGCTGTAGTAATAGAGCCGCGCACCCCCACCGAGCGCGACTGCAGCTGGGCACTGTGGGCCGACAGCAGCCAAACAACCCAGTTTTCTTCTGTAACCAAAGGCAGTTGGCAGCAGTGGAAGCTGGTAGATCAGGACGGTGAAGTGGTTCATAACAGCAACCAATATCGCTATACCAGCCTCAGCTCAGCAAAGTATTTAACTGCCTGCGAAAATAATCTGGCCAATGGTGTAGAGCTCATTAGAGCAGCTGCAGAAGATATTGTTGCTGCCCCTAATGATGGCGGCTCATTCACCGCGGCGGGCAAGCATTACAGCGCAGCACATATTTACGACAGTAGGCCCCCAGTAATAGCAGCCGACAGCCTCAAGCAACATTTTCTTGGCTGGGAAATTCGTACCAAGTCCCCCATCACCGACCCTGAAATCGCCACATTAATGGATTTTCGCGTAGACCAGTCTCGAGGCCTGCACTTTATCTATGCCCTGCCCTTTTCTGATCGCCGACTGTTAGTCGAGTCCACCATGATCTCGACTCGCCTAGAAGATAAAGATTGGTATCGTCAGGCGATAGGCGATTGGCTGAAACTACAAAATATCGAAATCGAAGAAACATTGGCAGAAGAAGCTGGGGTCATTCCCATGGCCACTGTAAGCCGTCGAGATAATGGAATTGCCTGTATTGGTGCAGCCAGTGGCGCAGTGCGGCTCTCATCTGGTTATGCCTTTACGGGCATTCAGGCACAGGTCAACAAGCTAGCTCAGGGTATCAGTACCGGTGATTACCATGTGCCCGCGCCCATTCCCTCAGCGTTAATCTCTATGGACAAGATATTTAATCGAGTATTGGTGGCACAGCCAGAGCTGGGGGTTGGGGTCATGATGGGCACCGCCAAGGCCCTAAGTGCCGACGGCTTTGCTCGATTTATGCTCGGCTCTGCCACTTGGAAAGACTGGGCCACAGTCATACTGGCAATGCCCAAAGTACCTTTTCTAAAACAGGTCTTTAAATCGTGACGGGCTGGGTAATGACAGGCTGGGATATTGTCGCCATCGCCGGTATTTTATTACTGGGTGTGCCCCATGGCGGCCTAGATGGGGCCGTAGCTCGGCGTATTGGCTGGCCAGCCGGACTTATACCCTGGCTGGGTTTTCATATTGCCTATGTTGCATTGGCAGCCCTTGTGGCTGTGATCTGGTGGTACTTTCCACTGCCAAGCCTAGCGGTATTTTTGGCCGTCTCTGCCCTGCACTTTGGTGCCAGTGATATCGCTGATGTTAAAAACAAGAGCGGAACTAACGCGAGCGCCCATTGGCTGCCCTGGGCGGCCCATGCTGGGTTGGTGTGCATTGCTATTCCAAGCTTACAGCCAACTCTAGTGGAGCCTATTTTTGCCATTCTGGTGGGCACAGCCAATGCTGACCAGTTGATGACTGGATTAACCAATCTGTTTTTACCCTGGGCAATTAGCTTCGTCGCCTACGGGGCATTCGCCTATCGCCAACCCCAGTACCGCAAATCATTACTCAGCCTAGTGATACTAATTGGCCTGGTGATTCTACTGCCACCCCTCATCAGTTTCGCTCTGTATTTCTGCCTCTGGCACAGTCGTGGCCATATGCTAAGACTTTGGCGTAGTCTGGCAGAGACCGAGCGCCAATGCAGTTTGCGCGAGGCCACGATCTACTCGGTGATGGCATGGCTCAGCGGCGCTGTTATTTTTTATTATTTACCGGGGTTTTTAGCCACATCAAGCCCTCTAACCCAAACAAACCTCGCTAGCGCATCAATGGTACAACTCACCTTTATTGGTCTAGCGGCACTAACCCTGCCCCATATGTTGTTGGTCGATTACGCCGATAGACTCAGGCATCAAAGAGAACAAAACCCATGACCGACATAAGCAGCCGCAAAGCGGACCATATAGAGCTGGCACTTCAGTCGACTCATCAGGCACCGCAGGGTTCTGGTTTTGATCGGCTACGTTTTGAGCCCATCCCATTGCCACAAATGGCCCTAGAAGATATTGATTTAAGCACCTCGTTTTTGGGCACGCAGGTATCGGCACCCTTTTTGATTGGCGCTATGACCGGCGGCTGTGACAACGGTGAGCTCATTAACCAGCATCTCGCAGAAGCCGCTGAGGCCTGCAATATTCCCATGGCATTGGGCTCTCAGAGAGCCTCTCTAGAGGAGGGTATGCCACAGAATGTTCGGCGCTGGGCACCCAACGCTACGGTGCTGGCAAACCTAGGCGCGACACAGCTGCAGCAGCATGGACTCGACTTGGCTCAGCGGGCGGTAGATTCCGTACATGCCAATGCGCTGGTGATCCACCTCAATCCCCTACAAGAGTTAATACAGCCCAATGGAGACAGAGACTGGAATCTAGTACTAGAAGCCATTCAAGACTGTGCCGCTAAGCTGTCAGTGCCCGTTATTGTTAAAGAAGTCGGCTCTGGCATAGGGCCAACCAGCGCCAAAAAACTGATGGATGCCGGCGTAAAGTGGATCGAAGTCGCCGGTCGCGGCGGCACCAGCTGGGCCAGTATTGAACTGGCTCGCAATGGCTCGGCCCGAGAACGAGAAATAGCCGCACCCTTCATTGATTGGGGCATGGACACCGTTGAATTATTGCCCGCAGTGCATAGCGCCTGCCCCTCCATGGCGCTGATTGGCTCCGGTGGCGTGCGCCATGGTTTGGACGTTGCCCGCTGTATTCGTCTGGGTGCAAAGATGGCAGCCCTAGCTCAACCTTTTTTAGCCCCTGCATTAGAGTCCACTGAGTCGGTTGTAGAAAAAATTGAGGTATTACAGGAACAGTTGCGCTGGGCGATGTTTTTGACCGGGAGTCAAAACCTATCGGCGTTGGGCAATGCAGCCTTACAGGAAAAATACTTGGGTTAAAATTGCACGTTACTGGATAGCTTAAGTTGACAAAATTTATGACGATCATGAAAGAAAACTATTAGACCCCGCGTGAAAAAGTAACCTAAACTGGTCCGCAGCCATTACTGACCGTTGATTTTGGATAGGTCATTGGCGACGACAGAACAACTAACCAAAGGAGTTTTGACATGTCATTAGCAGGATCAAAAACCGAAGAGAGCTTGAAAGCCGCATTTGCCGGTGAATCACAAGCCAACCGCCGTTATCTCTATTTCGCCTCAAAAGCAGATGTTGAAGGTTACAACGATGTAGCTTCAGTATTTCGCTCTACCGCCGAAGGCGAGACTGGCCATGCCCACGGACATTTGGAATATCTTGAAGAGACAGGTGACCCGGCTACTGGCATGCCTTTTGGCGGCACCAAAGAAAACCTAGAGAGCGCTATTGCCGGCGAAACTCATGAGTACACCGATATGTATCCCGGTATGGCTAAAACCGCCCGCGAAGAAGGCTTTGATGAAATCGCAGACTGGTTTGAAACCCTAGCCAAAGCTGAGCGCAGCCACGCAAACCGTTTCCAGAAAGCACTGGACACCTTAGACGACTAAACCTCGTTTGAGTATTTGCACGGTGAGAACCCGGGGTGGTATATGTCATATATCACCTTAGGGTCTTATTGGCTCAAAATTGGAGAGACCCTATGGCGCAACGTGAAGGAAATCTGCAAGCACCGACTCGCCACCCATTGGACTGGCGGTCTGATGACTTTTACAACGAAGATAGCCTCAACCAAGAGTTAGAGCGCGTCTTTGATATCTGTCATGGTTGCCGCCGCTGCGTTAGCCTTTGCGACGCCTTTCCCACCCTATTCGACTTGATTGACGAGTCCCCCACCTTAGAAGTCGATGGAGTGGACAAAGCCGACTACGTCAAAGTATCAGACCAATGCTACATGTGCGACATGTGCTATATGGCGAAATGCCCTTACACACCACCCCATGACTGGAATGTCGACTTCCCCCATCTAATGCTGCGCGCCAAAGCGGTGAAGTTCACCAAAATAGGCCCAAAGCTACGGGACAGAGTGCTCACCAGCACAGATACTGTTGGCAAATTAGCCACCATCCCCTTGGTCGACATCACTGTTAATGCCCTGAACAAGAATAATACCTTCCGCAAAGCCTTAGATAAGGGCTTTGGGGTGCACCATCAAGCGCCGATACCCGAATACCACAGCAATACAATGCGCAAACGGGTCGAACCTCTTACCGAGAGCAGTACTGCCATTGAGCCAGTACCAGCCGGAAAAACCACCGGCAAAGTGGCCCTCTATGTCACCTGTTACGGCAACTACAATAGTCCCCATCTGGGTGAAGATTTTTATTCTGTGTTTACCCATAACGGCATTCATATTGACCTTGTTCCCAAAGAGCAGTGCTGCGGCATGCCCAAGTATGAGCTGGGTGATTTAGAAGCAGTGGCCAAATTAAAAGAAGCCAATATTCCGGTATTAGCCAAACTTGTTGATCAGGGCTATGACCTCATTGCGCCAATTCCCTCCTGTGTACTTATGTACAAACAGGAACTGCCCCTGATGTTCCCAGATGACGCGGACGTACTTAAGGTGCAAAAGGCCTTTTACGATCCCTTTGAATACCTGTTCTTACGCCACAAAGCCGAGGCCTTTAACACCGACTTTAAACAGCCCTTGGGTGATATTAGCTATCAGGTAGCCTGCCATCTTCGAGTGCAGAATATTGGTCTTAAAACTAGAGATATTTTGAACCTAGTGCCAGATACCAATGTTCACGCCATTGAGCGCTGTTCAGGTCATGACGGCACCTATGCGGTGAAGACAGAAACCTACGACAAGGCGGTCAAGATCGCCCGCCCGGTGGTGCGCAAAGTCAACGAGCAAGATGCCGATCACTTTATTAGCGACTGCCCTATGGCGGCGACTCATATTGGCAACCTAGCAGACAAGGTCGATAAGCCAGAACACCCGATGACATTGCTGCGCAGAGCCTATTTAATTTAGGAAATACCTAGCAGGGCGGCTTTAATAAATATCTTTCAAAACAGATTTAAGGAAAACTGAACATGGCAGATTTAACCAGAGCAGACCTTTGGTCATTGGAACAGTACGCAGAAAAGCGCCCGACCTTTCGCGCTCAGGTAATGGCCCACAAAAAAACTCGCGAAGTTTGCATAGGCCCCAACGCACGCCTGTGCTTCGAAGACGAAACTACGATTCGCTACCAGATTCAAGAAATGCTGCGGGTAGAGCGCATTTTTGAGGCCGAGGGTATTCAGGAGGAGTTAGACTCTTACAATCCTCTGTTGCCCGAAGGGAAAAATCTTAAGGCTACCTTTATGCTCGAGTACGGTGATATAGACGAGCGCAAAATCATGCTGCAAAACCTTAAAGGTGTCGAGCGGCAGATTTGGGCTCAAGTGGGTGACCGCTCACGCATTGTGCCAATTGCCGATGAAGACATGGAGCGAGAGAACGACGAGAAAACCTCTAGCGTACATTTTTTGCGCTATGAATTTAACGCCGATGATATAGCCGCCCTCCGCGCCGGTGAACCATTAACTATGGGTATAGATAACCCTCATATACAGCCTAATTCCCTTATCGTTGAGAATCCGGCACGCAGTGCTTTGATCGGCGACTTTGCTTAAATAGAATAAAGCCCCCCAATAAATAGCCATCAGCTTTAATATTAGCTTGATAAGGAAACCCTTTTGACCGATATCCGCAGTGAAATAAATGCAGGAGTGGGTTTAATTACCCTCGACCGCCCCAGAGCCCTCAATGCATTGTCATTGGATATGGTGCGCGATCTGTATACCTTATTGTTTGCCTGGCAGGACAACCCGGCTGTGGAGGCTGTGGCGATTCGCGGTTCCAACAAAGAAGGCCCATTTGGTGCTTTTTGTGCCGGCGGCGACATTCGTTTCTTTCATAGCGCTGGCCTTGCCAATGATGCTGCGCTAGAAGATTTTTTTACCGAAGAGTACCGTCTCAATCACCTTATATTTAACTACGCCAAACCCTACATAGCCTTTATGGACGGCATTGTCATGGGTGGCGGTATGGGGATTTCCCAGGGTGCGTCCCTACGCATTGTGACCGAGCGCAGCAAGTTAGCCATGCCCGAAACCAATATTGGCTTATTTCCTGATGTTGGCGGCGGTTACTTTTTAAGCCGCTGCCCGGGTTCAATTGGCGAGTACCTAGCCCTCACCGGACAGCTATTACTGGGAGCCGATGCACTACCAATGGGGCTTGCCGACAACCTTGTAGAGAGCGCCTCAATGCCCTCCCTCTGGGATAGCCTGACAGCAAACCCAGAAACCTCGGTAGAGGAAAGAATTAAGGCCTTAAAATCTAATATACAAGAATCTACTCCCATCGATCATAGACCCAGCTGGCACGATAGCGGCATAGATACATGCTTCTCAAAATCGACCATCGCCGACATCATGGTCGCCCTTGAAAACCAAAATACAGACTGGGCCCAAACCACTATTAAAACCATGCGACAGCGATCGCCACTAATGCTCCACGTAGTTCTAGAGCAGATCCAGCGCGGCCGCAGCATGAGCCTGGCAGAGGATCTTCGCATGGAACGAAACATGGTGCGCCACTGCTTCTACACCGAGCACTTGGGACGTCAGGGCGTGACTAGCGAGACCATAGAGGGGATTCGAGCGCTGGCCATAGACAAAGACCATAGCCCCCAATGGAACCCCGCGACCATTGAAGAAGTCAGTACCGAGATGGTACTGCCTTTCTTTACCAGCCCCTGGGACGCCCAACACCACCCCTTGGCCGATTTGGACTAGTAATACAATGTCTCTACACGAAGAACAGATCACCTGCCCCTACTGCTGGGAATTGATTACGCTATTTATCGACCCCTCAGAATCCCAGACCTACACCGAAGACTGCTTTGTGTGCTGCCGACCTATTTTGGTGAGCAGCGAAGTGAACGGAGAACATATTGCCGTGCAGGTTACTCAGGAAGACCTAGGGTTTTAGCTGACTCTAGTGAGAGTTTTAGGATACTGACCAGTATTCAACGCGCTGGCGCTAATTCGCAAAACCTAATTTAAATTGGCATTCCCAGAAAATATCCTCTATGACTGAAATGTGGTTTGGGGGAATCATTGTCCTGATTTTAGGTCGCGCTACTTTCTAATCGTGCTGCTTTTTAGCCGTGGTGCTTTACAGCCAAGCTAAGTTATAGCCGAACTGATTTTAAACTAGCTAATATAATAATTGATCTAAGTACAGTCTCCCCCTGTTGTCTTCACACAATAAAAAAGCATTCGTTGAATCGACGCATTAGCGCCTGTCGCGAATCTACAAGGACAATAATTTTACAGGAGGTTGTTATGTCACATTCAACTGTGCCATCTACGTTTTTTAAAGCTAAGTTTTTTAAAGCTAAGTATTCCAACGCTGTAGATTTAAGAAGTCAGTATTTCAAAACATTTTCATCTGTTATTTCATTCAGCCTTATGGGCGCGTTATTAATTGCACCCAGTGCAGCTCAGTCACAAGTTGCCGATCAAAGCCTAAGACGCTCTAGCAGTAATATATTAATGGAAGAAGTCACGGTTACTGCCCGTAAACGAGAGGAGTCTATTCAAGATGTGCCTCTCTCGATTACCGCACTTAATGCAGACCAATTAGAGGTTCTTAAAATCCGTGATCTCACTAACCTTGCCGTCACCATGCCTAATGTTGCCTTGGACGATATAGGCACTTCTCGAGGAGTCGCTAACTTTTCCATCCGTGGTCTTGGTATTAACAGCTCGATTCCCTCTATTGACCCAACCGTGGGTGTGTTTGTCGATGGTGTCTACCTAGGGCTCAACAACGGTATTATTTTCGATACCTTTGATTTAGATAGTATCGAAGTCTTGCGCGGCCCCCAGGGCACATTATTTGGTCGCAATGTCACAGGCGGTGCAGTACTGCTAAACACCGCCAACCCCAGTGACGAATTCGAAGCAAAGTTTAGAGTCGCACTAGACGGCGGCAGCCGCAACGGCCTAAATAACCGCTATATACAGGCTGTAGCTGGTGGCCCATTGAACGATGAGTTTGCAGCAAAAGTATCGGTGCACTTTAACGATGATAGAGGCTGGTTTGAGAATAGCTTTGACGGAGACGAATTTGGGCTTATAGAGCAGATTATGGTGCGCCCCTTGTTGGTTTACAGCCCCAGTGATTCTTTAGAAGTCATCACCAGGTTTGAGTACAGCAAAACCTCTGGCGATGGCCCTGCAGCACAGTCTCACACTAGTGGCAGTGGCATCGATGGTGCCATAGTTAATTTCGACCGGGACAGTTTTGACTTCTCTATTGACGAGAGAGGCTTTCAAAAAAGCGAAGCCAAATTTCTGACATCAGAAATAAACTGGAATGTGGATTTTGGTCAGGGCACCGTCACCAATATTTTTGGCTGGCGAGATTATAGCCAGTCCAACAACGCCGATATCGACGCCCAGCCTACGCATTTTTTCCATGCGCCAGCTTGGTTAGACGCAGAGCAATACAGTAATGAGCTGCGCTATACCGGTACTTTTAATGACCGCACCACTGTCACCGCAGGGTTGTTTTATTTTACCAATGACCTCAGCTATCACGAGCGTAGGCTCCTTTTAGGGGGCGCGCTAACACAGGATGGCGGTGGTGATTATGAGGTCACCACCAAAGCGGTCTTTGCCTCTGTGGATCACGCCGTGACAGATCGCCTGACCCTAACCATAGGCGCGCGCTTTACTGACGAAGAAAAAGACGTGCAGATTGCGTCATTGATCGCCAATGTAAACAGCCCATGCCTGGTCACAGAGGGCACCTGCCCCTTTGACTTTACCGACGACGCCTCTTGGGACAGCACCTCACCCAAAATAGGGGCAGCCTATCAGTTGGATGACGATAGCAATGTCTACGGCCATTGGACCAAAGGTTATCGTTCTGGAGGCTATAACTTGCGCAATACATCGGGAGACTTGGTCAATAATGGCCCCGGGCCATTTAATCAGGAAACAGTCGAGACCTTTGAGTTGGGCTACAAAACACAGCTCGGTGATCGAGGCTGGATCAATGCCGCTATTTTTAATAGTAAAATTGAAGATATGCAGCGAGAGGTCAATTTAGCCGATCCCGTATCTGTGGTCGTACAAATCATCAAAAACACCGCCGACGCCACCATTAATGGTGCAGAGATTGATGGTGGTTACAGCCTCACCGATTCAGTGTTCCTCAGTGCATCTATAGGTTGGATCGATGATGAATATGACAAAGTGCTATTTGATATCAGTGGGGACGGCACCATAGACGACCTAGATCTGGCCCTGGAATTACCCCGAGCGGCAGATCTCACCTACAACGTCAGCCTTTCAAGAGACGACAATATTGGCGGCTGGGCGGTCAGTTCTCGTATTAGCTTCAGCCATCGGGATGAGTCTTTCTATCTCGACAACAACCTCGGAATAGTCAATGAGCAGGATATTCTCGATGCTGGCATAGACCTCTATTCTGGCGACGGCCACTGGGTTGTGGGTATATACGGCAAAAACCTCACCGATGAAGTGAAACATGGTGGTGATACCCAGCTACCCGCAATGGTCGGCCCTGCAGCACTAGGTGGAACCTTTTCGCCACTGGCCAAAGGTCGAGTCATGGGTGCCGAGGTCACTTACAATTTCTAAGCTTTTCTAGCAGCCCCTTAGGCGGTAGCGGAGCTAATCCCTACCGCTTTTTTTAGGCCAACTGACGTATGATGGCGTTTCATTTTTAGCACCAGAATACAGGCAGTAAAAATAATGGCCCTAGGCGCAACCATCTGTAAAGCAGATCTCAATATTGTCGATATGGATCGTCATTATTATGAACAACACAGCCTCACCCTAGCCCAGCACCCCTCCGAAACTGATGAGCGCCTAATGGTGCGGTTACTCGTGTTTGCTCTGCACGCCAGTGAGTTTCTCAGCTTTACCAAAGGCCTAAGTACAGACGACGAACCAGATCTGTGGCAAAAGAGCCTCACCGATGAAATTGAACTTTGGATCGAACTGGGTCTGCCCAGCGAAAAACGTTTAAAGAAAGCCTGTGGCCGAGCCAAACAGGTAATTGTGTACACCTATGGCACCGGGTCTGCCGAACAGTGGTGGAAACAGATGCAGCCCCAGGTGGCTCGATTTAAAAATATTAGCATTCGCCATATAGACACAGACATTACGAGCAGCCTGGCCGAAGCCGTGCAGCGCAACCTCAATGTACAGGTGAGTATTCAAGACTCCGAAATTACCTGGCACAGCGATGACCTAGTGCTCAGCTTCACCCCCGATATCAAGTTATAAACGGCTAAAATAGAAATTAAAAAGAAGCTAAAAAGAAGCCAAAAAAGGGAGCCAAAAAGGTCCTTAAAGGACGGTTAAAAAAGAGTCTAAATCTGCGTGAATTTTGCTTTGCAGTTTACTAATCTGGGTGTACTCTGGCGGCCATTCAAATAGTGATTATTGCCATGCCCGTTAAAACCGTTGTTAGTATCTGGCCTCTCTTTGCAGGTCTCTCCTTAATTGGCCTCGCCGTTGGCGTGCAGGGCAGTTTACTTGGCGTGCGCGCAACCCTTGAAGGCTTCGATGACTTTCTGATCGGGCTGTTAATGTCCTGCTATTTCGCTGGTTTTCTGGCCGGTTCACTGTTAACCCCAAAGATGATTCAGAGGGTGGGTCATATCCGCATCTTTGCAGCGCTATCTGCTGTGGCATCGGTGACCATTCTTATCCACTCCATCTATGTCGAGCCCTGGGCCTGGGCCCTCATGCGACTATTTACAGGTTTTGCCTTCTCTACCATCTATGTGGTGTCAGAGAGCTGGCTAAACCAGGCCTCAACCAATGCCAACCGAGGGCAGATACTGTCTATCTACACGGCCATTTTATTGGCGGGTATCTGTGCCGGGCAGTTTATGCTCAACTTGGCCAACCCCCTAGATTTCACCCTGTTTATCTTGATCTCAGTCATGGTTAGTGTGGCTGCCGTGCCTATTTTGCTATCTGTGGTAATCACACCAACTATTGAAGACAGCGATCGCGTCACTATTCGCCACCTGTGGTATAGAACCCCCATGGGCGTAACCGGTATTGTTCTCTCCCAATGGGTGTCTAGCATTCTGTTTGGTATGGGTGCGGTCTATGCCACTAAACTGGGATTCACGGTGTATCAAGTGGCTAATTTTATGGGCGCGATGATGGCCGGCGGCATGATTTTACAATGGCCGCTGGGCAAGCTGTCAGACATGATTGACCGCCGTTGGGTCATGGGATTTGCCTGTCTGTGTGCCGTGGGCTTTGCCCTGCTGATCAGCCGGGAATCCGAAGCCTCATTAAAACTCTATGGGCTTATTTTTGCCTTTGGCGGCTGTTCATTATCCCTATACTCGATAGTGGTAGCCCTCACCAACGACCACTTGCGCCCCAGTGAAATTGTGCCCGCCAGTGGCACCATTGTTTTGATCTCTGGGCTCACCTCGATTACCGGTCCCATCACCGCCGTATTCTGGTTACAGATATTTGGCCTGCAGAGTTTCTTTGTGCTGTTGGCGTCGTGCCTATTATTACTAGCGGGCATTAGCATCTGGCGTGTACTCACCATTGAAGCACTGCCCAGCGAATACAAGGGACAGGTTATATTGCAAGCGGCCACCGCACCTGTTGGTACCGTACTCCATGCTGAGGACGATATTCCACCAGACACTAGTCCCTAACTACTAGCTAGAACTTATTGTAAGGTTGTGAGTCGAATTAGCGGTCAAATAATGGCCGCCCAAAACGCAGCATTTTATGCTGCCTCTTGTTTACAAAGAGCCCTGACTCAGTAACAGGAAGATTCAATTTTTAAATCCTTTCAGTCGAAAAATCCGTAAACTAAAGCAATATAGAACAATAATAATAAAATATTAAAAGGTCCTCGCCATGCGCTCATTAATCATCATCAGTGCTTTAGTTCTGTTAAGCGCCTGCACTGAAAAATTTGTTCCCGCAGACTACATCTCACTCAATGA
>Ga0115006_10000024_pt1 | contig 65909 bp, 71 predicted proteins | sample ArcOceMetagenome_3_FD_88943 | JGI IMG/M metagenome (GOLD analysis project Ga0115006, IMG submission 88943) | Marine eukaryotic phytoplankton communities from Arctic Ocean - Arctic Ocean- Svalbard ARC20M Metagenome | ecosystem: Environmental > Aquatic > Marine > Oceanic | place: Arctic Ocean...
AATGGACCCAACCACCCGCAAACTGATCCGTGTCACGATCCACGACGACGAGCCGGGAGATACGGCGGATTTGGTCGAGCGTCTGATGGGGAAAAAGCCGGAACTGCGCTATCAGTATATTCAGGAGAATGCGCAGTTTGTTGAAGAATTGGATGTTTGAATTTAAGTTTTGACTTTAATAGCTTAGGCGCATTTCGGAACACATTCAGAAAGACAATACGTGAAATCAACGTTCCTATTTGATCTGGTTCGCTTGTCGTGCAGGTGAAAGGCGATCCAAGCGATCCTGTATTTAACTTGAAATTTTCCAGCTTCTTTCAAAAATCGTATTATTCATTGGAAAGACACGAAATGTTGTCGCTTGCAGAAGCTCTGATTTCGGCGGCAGAAACATTTGAAACAAACAAATCAGAAGTTGGCCCCGACTGAATAGTGAGCCGTAAGGTGCGCGTTTATGCGCACGTTTCCTGTGTTTGTCGAAAATGGTGCGCATAAACGCGCACCCTACGGTGACGGCTTTCGTCCCCTACTCCTGCACCCGCTCCAAATACTCGGTCAGTGCTAGTAACTCAGCAGGGACTGGCGTTCCTAATCCGTCGCGCTCTACGATGATTGTGTCACCCATGTCGCCTGCGCCGAATTCAGGCATGGCACCGGAAAAATGCGTGCCTCGGTCGAGCCCGTCGATGGTGCTCATCACGTAATCGCGCGGGAATGTGCCGTTGTTGCGAGACGCCAGTGTTGTCAGGTCAGGCGCCATTTTGATCAGGTTGCGCGACATCGGGCCGGACCCTTTGGCGTCTAACCCGTGGCAAGACGCGCAGTTTTGCGCGAACATGCGCTGCCCGTCGGGTTCTGCCACGTCGACGCAGTCCGCCAATGCCACTGCCCCAAGGATGATGATTGTGCGCATGATGCCCTCCGCTAACTGTTTTTCTGAGCATAGCGGGCAAAAGGCGGTGTGATCAATGATCTGGATCAATCACCACAGGGTAAGGTTGCCGATTGCCGCCTGAATGACCGAATTGGTGTCGTCGCTGTCGCCAGACACGGCCAAACCGATCAACGCGCCGCGGGGCCCATCAAAGGCACGCGCAAAGTCGGCGTTCAGGTTCACGCTTTCGGACGCGGAGCCAGTTCCCACACCACGCAACGGGATCGTCACACCTGTGCCTGTTTGGCCGTAGGGTGACCGGATCACGGCCCCCATCGCGTTATTGCCGCCCCATGCGTATTGCACCACACGCACGTCACTGCGCCCCAAAAGCGACCGGATACCTGCGCCTGTCAGCGACGGCGCCACGGCTTCTGGAACAAAGACAAAGTAGAGCGAAATGTTGCGGTCGTCGCCACCTTTTAGCGACAGGTCGGTTGCGGGGACGGATTTGCTAACGGACCAGTCCCACGATGCCTCAACAGACTCCCAGTCGGCGGGATCGACGCGCGCCCATGCGATGCTGACCGACCCGTTTGATGTCATGGTCAGAGAGTTCCCAAACGCGTAGTCATTGGATGAAAACAGCGATAGTCGCTGTTCTTTCCAGCCCGTGCTAAAGCTGACGGGCCCTGCGTGGGCTGTGCTGGTGGCAAGGGCAAGGGCGGCGGAAAACACAAGGCGCATGGGGAAAGTCCTTCTCAACTGGTATTGAATGGGTGTTTATCCGATCCACGCCCGCAGTACCCGCGAAGTTGCACGATCTCACACGATTGTTAGACGACCGTGAACTATTCGCAAAGTTTCACCAATGGATCAAGTTGCACGTAGTCGCGCACGCTGATCCAATGTATTTTATCTTGCGGCACATATTGCCATTCGGCAAGGAACTTTGCTTTGACCTCGCCGCGCAGATAACGCGCCATTTGTGGGTTTCCAATTGGGCCGACGTTTACGTTTGAGCTGTGAAATCCGATCCGTGATTTTCGCCCCAAGCACGCATTGGGCAGGGTCGTGAAAATCACGCAAGCCGAGGCGCAATAGCCGCGTATTTCAACCCGTCCGGTCCAAAAACGCAGACGCGCGCGGTCGGCTTGGGCGCTGATGATCTGCCCGCCTCCATCATTTGAGATGACCTAGCGCTCGCCACTTATGGGGGCGGGCCTGCGGTCGGTGCAGGCCGCGGTTAAAAACAACGACAGGACTGCGCAGAGCATGCCCGCCCCTTTCATAAATTAAGTCGCCAACGTTAGTATTCGCGCCCAAAGCGAGTCTGGTACGTCGATCACATCCATGGCTGTCCGGTTTGTCCCTGGAATACGCGCGCAGTCTTGCGTTGCGACTGCATCGGCGACACGCGCGAACCGGTCGTTGAAGCTGTCGCCATATGTCGCGGAGTCCATTAGGATATAGAATTGTCCAAGCCCGTGCGGTGCGCCGTCAGGCAATTTCAGCCCCTTCACATCCAGCGAGTTGACCGATCCGGTCATGCCCGCCGCAAGCAGTTCAACCATGAGGCCAAAGCCCCAGCCTTTGTATCCGCCCGCGCTTACCAATGCGCCTTTTAGGGCTGCCTCTGGATCGGTTGTGGGGACGCCGTTTGCGTCCACGGCCCAGCCAAGCGGGATTGGCGTACCCGCTGCTTTGGCCATTGTGATTTTGCCCAAGGCCACTGCGGATGTTGAAAAATCAAAATGCATCAGGGGCGCACCGTCCCCAGGTACGGTCATTGCGATTGGGTTTGTACCAATTACCGCCGCGTTCCCACCGGGAGGGGCGACGACGGGCGACGCGTTTGTCATGCCGATTGCAATCAACCCGCGCGCTGCAATTTGTTCGGTAAAGAAGCCCAGCGATGTGCAGGTGTGCGCGTTGGCCACGGCCAATGTCGCAACGCCGTTTGTCCGTGCCGTTTCAACCGCAAGATCAAGCGCCGCAGCAAACGCGGGCTGTGCAAAGCCGAATTTGGCGTCAACCATCACGGCCGATCCACGCGGTTTTGTGACAACTGGCTCAACCGTTCCATTGACCCGCCCAGACGTGAGCTGTGTGCAGTAGCTTTCAAGATAATACAGGCCACATATGACGTTGCCGAGCGCCTCTGCGCGCGCGACGGCGCCGGCGACGTGACCTGCCTGTGCGTCTGCGGCACCATGCGCGATCAGCGCTGATTTACTTGTTGTCTCAATCTCTTGGACGGTAATCTTCATAGCGTTTCCAGTGTTCCAGCGGTCATGCGGACCATGTGGTCCATGCGGGCTGCGAGGTCAAGGTTATGGGTGGCGATCACAGCGGCAAGACCGGTGCCGCGCACCAGTTCCATTAGCGCGTCAAACACGCGGTCGGATGTGTCGGGGTCAAGGTTGCCAGTGGGCTCATCGGCCAGCAAAAGCTGCGGTTTGTTGGCAAGCGCACGGCAGAATGCGACACGCTGTTGTTCGCCACCAGACAGGGCCCCAGGACGGTGATCGCCCCGTTCAGCGATACCAACCCGCGCAAGCAAATCTCGGGCGCGCGCCGTTGCATCAGCGTCACTTACCCCATTCGCTAACTGTGGGAGGACGATGTTTTCAAGCGCTGTAAATTCGGGCAGTAAGTGGTGGAATTGATAAATGAAACCAACGTCATTGCGGCGGACGGCTGTGCGTTTACGGTCAGAAAGTTTGGTCATATCGCGACCTGCGATGCTGACTTGGCCTGCGTCCGGCGTATCAAGCAACCCGGCAATATGCAGAAGCGTCGATTTTCCGGCGCCCGACGGGGCAACAAGGGCGACGACTTCGCCTTTGTGGACAGTCAGATCGGTGCCTTGCAGCACGGTGACGGCGTTGGGTTTGCCCGTGTTATAGGCCTTGGTGATACCCGTGAGGGTCAGGATTGGGTCATTCATAACGCAGCGCCTCTACTGGGTTCATGCGCGCAGCGCGGCGGGCGGGAAAGATCGTGACGATCCATGACAGGCCAAGCGACAAGGTCACCGATGAGATCACATCGCGCAGGCGCAATTGCGCGGGTAATTCATAGATGCCCCTGATTGATGGGTCCCAAACACCGCCGCCTGCGACGTAGTTAACAAAACTGAATATCGTGTCGATATAGATCGCGAACAGGCAGCCGAAGATCACCCCGAGGATCGTGCCAAATGTCCCGATCCCTGCCCCACAGATAAAGAAGATACGCAAAATTGAGCCTTCTGTCAGGCCCATTGTGCGCAGGATACCGATGTCGCGGCCCTTGTTTTTGACCAGCATGATCAGCCCCGAAATGATGTTCATCGACGCGATCAGCACAAGGATCGACAGGATCACAAACATCACATTGTCCTCAACGGAAAGTGCCCGCAAAAAGCTGCCAGCGCTGTCCCGCCACGTCCAGATCAAGGTGCCTGCGCCGCCCACAGTCAGAATATCCGGCAACACATCGTCGATTGCATCCGGATCCGCGACCATGACCTCAATTTCATCAACAAGCCCGTCGCGGTTAAAGAAGCTTTGCGCCTCCGACAGGGGCATATAGACCCGCGTCCGGTCGATGTCATAACGCCCAGCGGTGAAAATATAGACGATTTCATAGGCGTTGGTGCGCGGGCTGGTGCCCATCGCGGTGCGCACGCCGTTCGGGCTGATGACCTTGATCCGGTCGCCCACGATTGTGCCCAGTTCACGCGCCACACCAGACCCAATAGCGATACCGTCGTTAAAGCGGTCAATACTGCCAAGGGAGGTGATCGGATTGGCGATACGAGGAATGGTTTTCAGGTCTTCAAGTGCGATGCCGTAGACTTCGATGCCCGCGTTCCGGTTGGTGCGATTGGCGATGACTTGGCCACGCACCAATGGGGCGGCGCGGATTACGCCATCAATTTCTGCAAGGTTGTCTGCGAGCGCTTCATATTCCAAAATGGTCCGAATGACTTGGTTCGTGCCTGCAATGGCAGTTTGTTGATAGACGGTTACATGTGCGTTTGACCCAAGGATCGTGTCGACAAATTCAGCACGGAAACCCGAGCGCACGGCAAGCGTTGCGATCAGAGCAAATACCGCCAATGTCACGCCGATCAGCGAAATCCAGGTCATGATGCTGACGCCACCTTCGGCCCGTTTGGCGCGGATATACCGCCACGCGATCATCCATTCGAATTTGGCAAAAGGGGCGGTGCTGGCCATGGGGCGTCCTGCGTATTGGTTTTGCAGCAAATTGAGGGGTCGGCGCCCGATGGTCAAGCGAGCAATGGGGGTCGAAGGGTTGAAGTTCGGCAACATCTTGCCCGCGATCAACCCGTGGCCCTGCGCCGGAATGGCCATGCGAGCAACGACATCAACGCGCCGATTATCGCCCAACCGCCCAAAAACCCAGCGCCAGCAGCCACAGCACCGGACGCAGTGAGTGGCACAGCGGGCGCATAATCGTTCCATGTGCGTGACAGGGTTTGCGTGTCGGTTAAGCGGTGCGGCATCGCGAGGCGTTCCATTGCAGAAGCCCCGCGCAGGCGTGCGAGATTGTCGGTTAACACCGCATGGCGAGTGAATGTGCGGCGCATATCAGCCTGTCGATCATCAAGGAATTGCGTGCCAGTCATTTGGTCAAATGCTTGGGTGCGGGTCAGGCCAGAGCGCATGGCCGATGCCTCAAAATCCGCGACGACCTCAGACAGGGCATCCACTTGGCCGCCCAATCGCTGCGTATATTGCTGCGAAAATTCGGGGTATTGTGACAGGCCAGCGGCGCCAGCCAATCCACCTGCAATGGCCAAAAATTTTAGCATTTGCGCGCGATCCTCTGCTTCTTTTCTAAGATTATACCACTGGCGGTACTGCCTGTTCAAACAAAACGGGTGTATGTTATATATATTTGACTTGGTGTAAAATATATTTTACACCAAGTACAGAAAACATAACATTAATTCGAGGAAACCAAAAATGGAACATGAAGAACGCAACGCATGGGCCGCGATCATCGCGGGTATGATCACATTTATATATTTCGGGTCCACCATTTGGACTGCAACAGCGAGCGGCGGCTATGGCGGCGTGGATGGTCTGTCGCTTTGGGCATGGGATGTTGTCTGGCTTATTGGCGGCGGGATCGTAGTGACAATTGTCGTTATGATTGCGTTTCAGATCCTTTATGCAATTGTCACAAACACGCCCAAACCCAGCTTTATAACCGACGAGCGTGATGTGACCATCAGCAGGCGCGGCGCGCAGATCACCCTTGTGGTGTGTAGCGGTGGCTTCATCCTTACAGTTATCTTGCTCGCGATGGGCTGGAGCGCGATTGCAGGGCTTAATTGCGTCTTGGTTGGCATGGCAATGGGAGCGTTTGCGTCCGATTTCTACCGCATCGCGGTGTACCGGTTGGGGCTTTAGGTCATGGCGAAAATAAAGGTTAGCAATACGATCCGCAAATGCCGATTTGAGGCTGATGAGATGACCCAAAAGGCGCTGGCCGAACATGTCGGCGTCACCCGTCAAACCATCATCGCAATCGAGGGCGCCAAGTATTCGCCGACCTTGGAACTGGCATTCCAGATTGCCGCAGTTTTTGACAAACCCTTGGGTGACGTATTCACTTATGACCCCTAACACACTAGCAAGAAAAGGTTATTTTACATTAAACACTTTTTTGGACGCCCTGTTGGCATTCCTGCCCTATTGTTTGCTCTTAGCGGGCTGACAATTGCTTTTGCCACCGTTGAGGCTGTGCAAATTCTGCTTGGCAGTCTTCCTGAGGACTCCATGCGGCTAGCCGCAGCACCGTATAGTTTGTTCGCCCATACAGTCGCCGGAGCGACATTCGGTCTGATCGGGCCGCTGCAATTTGGCCGCGTATTGGCGCGCCGATTTGGTCAACTGCACCGCATTATGGGACGTATCTTTGTGGGTGCGGGGGCATTTTTGTCGCTGAGTTCGCTCAGTTTATTTTGGCAGTTTCCCGACGGGGCCAGAGTATTTGTAAGCAGTGCAAGGCTGGTGTTTGGCATCGCTTTGGGAGTGGCGTTGATCAAGGCGATGGCTGCGATCCGTGCCCGCGACATCCCACGTCACCGTGACTGGATGATCCGCGCATATGCCGTAGGCATGGGCGCCGCGATGGTATCGATCGTTTTCATCCCGATCTATGTCATCACCGGAACGCCGCCCATGGGGATCACATCTGACATCGCGTTTGTCGGGTCTTGGCTTGCCTGTATGGGCTTTGCGGAATGGGTCATTCACCGGCTACACCGCAGGGCGCAGCCGGCAATTGCTTAGATATTTGCGTAGATCTCGACGATTTTGGCCACTGCTTCGGCGGGGGTCATTTCCTCTGAAACACCCGTCCGGCGCGAGGTCACTTCGACAACGCCGTTTTTCAAGCCGCGCGGTCCGATGGTGATCCGCCAAGGCAGGCCGATCATGTCCATGGTGCCGAACTTGGCCCCTGCCCGCTCGTTGCGGTCATCATAAAGCGGGTCAAGGCCGAGGGCGATGAACTGCTTATATAGGTCTTCGCAGGCTGCATCGGCGGCGTCGTCACCGGATTTCATGTTCAGGATGCCAACGTGGAACGGTGTGACGCCTTCGGGCCAGATGATGCCTTTGTCGTCGTGGCTGGCCTCGATGATTGCGCCCAGCAGGCGCGACACGCCGATGCCGTGAGACCCCATGTGTACGTTGACCTTTTCGCCTTTGCCGTTGTCGACAGCAGCGTTCAAAGCGTCGGAATATTTGGTACCAAAGTAGAAGATTTGACCGACTTCAATGCCGCGTGCAGTTTTGCGGCGCCCTGCTGGCACTTCGTTGAACAATGCTTCGTCGTGGGTTTCATCGGTGCGGGCATATTTGGTCGTGAACTCTGTCATCACAGCCGCGCAGGCGGCTTTGTCGTCAAAGTCAATCTCGCGGTCACCAAATGTCAGGTCAGTCACGGCGCTATCGTAGAATACTTCGCTTTCGCCGGTTTCCGCCAGCACGAGGAATTCATGGGTGTCTTCGCCGCCAATCGGGCCACTGTCCGCGCGCATCGGGATCGCCTTAAGACCCATGCGTTCATAGGTCCGCAGATAGGACACAAGGTGACGGTTGTAGGCGTGCAGCGCGTCTTCTTTGGTCAAATCAAAGTTATAGCCGTCTTTCATATAAAACTCGCGGCCCCGCATCACGCCGAAACGCGGACGAACCTCGTCGCGGAATTTCCACTGAATTTGGTAGAGCGTCAGCGGCAGATCTTTGTACGAATTCACATGGGACCGGAAAATATCAGTCACCAGCTCCTCGGCTGTCGGCGTAAACAGCATGTCACGGTCTTGGCGATCTTTGATCCGCAACATCTCGTCGCCATAAGCATCATAACGTCCGCTTTCTTTCCATAAGTCGGCAGATTGAATCGTCGGCATCAGCATGGCGTGGTGGCCCGCCTTAGCCTGTTCTTCGTGTACAATGTTTTCGATCTTTTTCAGGACCTTATAGCCAAGCGGTAGCCAGCTATAGATGCCCGCGCTGGCCTGTTTGATCATGCCTGCTTGCAGCATGTAACGATGAGACACGATCTGCGCCTCACGGGGGGTCTCTTTGAGGACGGGCAGGAAATAACGGCTCATACGCATGGGATCAGGGGCCTTTTTGACAATTGGTAGGGTTGAAACAGGTTTAGGGGGGCGCGTCTGCAGTGGCAAGCGCTTGCAACGATCTTCGCGGTGTTTTGGATCAAGGACTTCGGGCATCTGACATATCTTTTGAGCCCATTGGCATAAAAAGAATAAGGTCTGTGAGATTTTGCGTTTTGGATGATCAGCACTGTAATTCGACGACCCCGCTTTACGTATAGCCCCCTGCTTTGGATCAAAAAATTCACACCGTTCACATGTAGTTCAACGATAGATCCAACCGTCATTTGTCAGCGTAAAAAGACATTAGCAACAACGCTAGACCACCTTTACAAAGGATTTCTTAAATGACAAATCTAAAGACACTCGCAGCAGCAACAGCTGCAATGTTGACCCTTGGCGGCGCCGTTCATGCAGGGGGCCATTCCCAAACAATCGTCGACATCGCCGCAGCTGACGAGCGCTTTTCAACGCTCGTTGCAGCAGTCACCGCAGCTGGCCTTGTTGAAACGCTTTCTGGTGAAGGCCCGTTCACAGTATTTGCGCCATTGAATGACGCATTCGCAGCCCTGCCAGCAGGCACAGTTGAAACATTGCTGATGACAGAAAACATGGGTCAGTTGACCGACGTGTTGACATACCACGTGGTGTCTGGTGCCGTCATGTCCACCGACTTGGCCGCAGGATCAACGCTGGTAGGCACGGTTATGGCCGACGCCAGCATCTGCGTTACATCAGACATGGGCGTCACAATCGCCGATGGCACAGGCGAAATGGCGACAGTTGTGATAGCTGACATCGAAGCATCAAACGGCGTGATCCACGTAATCGACAAAGTCTTGCTGCCAGGCACAGCACCTGTTTGCGAATAAGCCAAACATCGGGCAGTGCATGAATTGAGCCGCCCACTCTTGAAGACCAGCGCCATTTGCCGCATTTGTTGTGTAACTTAAGCACAAGGACTGCAGCAGATGGCGTTACCTATTAAAGACCAAGCCAAATACTGGGGCATCGCGATTACCGTGATCATTGTGCTGTTGTGGCAATTGGGCGATGTGATTTTGCCGTTCGTCTTGGGTGGTGCAATTGCATATTGCCTTGATCCGATTGCCGACCGCTTGGAACGATTGGGTCTAAGCCGTATTGCTGCGGTGGCCGTGATCACATTGGTCGCAACGTTGGCGTTTATCTTGTTATTTTTGCTCGTCATTCCGACGCTTATCCAGCAAACTGCCCAGTTAATTGAGACCGCCCCCGACGTGTTTAACCGCCTGCAAAATGCGCTAACCACCCGTTTTCCCGAGCTAATGGACGAAACCAGCACCATCCGTCAGCAGCTAATTGCGATCGGCGAAACCATTCAGTCCAAAGGGGGGGAACTGGTCAACGGCGTGCTGTCTTCCGCCTTGGGTCTGATCAATATGCTGATTTTTCTGGTCGTTGTTCCTGTCGTTGCGTTTTACCTGTTGCTTGACTGGGACAACATGACCGCCAAAATCGACGAGATGCTGCCGCGCGATCATCTGCCTGTTGTGCGCTGCTTGGCGTCTCAGGTCGACAAAACGCTAGCCTCGTTTATCCGTGGGCAGGGCACTGTTTGTCTAATTCTTGGTACGTATTATGCGATTTCATTGATGCTCGCTGGGCTGAATTTCGGGTTGGTCGTTGGGTTCATTGCCGGTCTGGTTTCGTTCATTCCCTACATTGGCGCGCTGGTTGGGGGCGTTTTGGCGATTGGACTAGCACTATTTCAATTTTGGGGAGACTGGGTGTCGATTGGCATTATTGGCGGCATTTTCATGGCCGGCCAGTTCCTTGAGGGCAACATCCTGACGCCAAAGCTGGTGGGCAATTCTGTCGGGTTGCACCCTGTGTGGCTGCTGTTCGCATTGTCGGTTTTCGGGTCACTGTTTGGTTTTGTCGGCATGCTGGTTGCTGTTCCGGTTGCCGCCATGATCGGGGTTTTCGCCCGCTATGGAATTGAACAATACAAGGACAGTCTGCTGTATCGCGGCAAGCAGGACTGAGCGGGTGAACACCCAACTGACATTTGATTGGCCTGTTGGCGTGGCCCTTGGGGCGGATGATTTTTTCGTGTCTGACGCCAATGCGCAGGCCTATGCGATGGTTGGGTCTGCGGCCAGTTGGCCCGAGCGCAAGCTGATTGTCACCGGACCATCAGGCAGCGGCAAAAGCCATCTATGCCGCGTCGCCCAAGCCCAACTTAATGCAACGATCTATCACGCGACGGCCCTGCCCGCTGAATTGCCCGACGGATCGGTGATCGTTGAGGACATGGACCAATTGCCAAGCGCAGATCAGGAAACCATGTTCCACCTGCACAACCATCTGCGTCATTCTGGTGGCTACCTGATGATGACGGCGCAAACCGCGCCGCGCGATTGGGGGCTGACCCTGCCGGATCTTAAAAGCCGGATGCAAGGCACCAGTTTGATCACGATCGACGACCCCGATGATGCCCTATTAAGCGCACTGATTATGAAGCTGATGGCCGACCGCCAAATCATGCCGCCGCCTGCCCTTGTGGCATACCTTGTGCCGCGGATTGAACGGTCATTTTCTGCCGCCGCAGACATCGTCGCGCGCCTTGATGCGCAAAGCCTTGCTCAAGGACGCCCCGTTGGGCGGGCGTTGGCCGCAAGCTTGCTGGACAACATAGACCAAGACGCGCAATAGTCGTCACAATTCTGCGATAGTTGCGTAGCATAAGGCGTTATGATGCAAGCGAATTTCCTTGAAAGCCCGATCCCTGCGCCGACTGCGCTGGACATTGATTTGACATCTCCGGCGCGGTTTATGAACCGTGAGCTTAGCTGGTTGCGCTTTAATTGGCGGGTGCTGGAAGAGGCCGAAAACCCGCGTGTACCGCTGTTGGAAAGGTTACGATTTCTGTCCATATCGGCGGCTAATTTGGATGAATTTTACACGGTGCGTGTCGCGGGCCTGCGTGAACTGGCGCTGGCTGGCAATGTGACGCCGTCCATCGACGGGCTGACCCCTGCTGATCAGTTGGTGCAAATTAACGCCAATGCCCGCAAGCTAATGCAGCGACAACAGGCAGTATTTATCGCGCTCAATGCCCAAATGGCTGACACGAATATCCACCTGCTGACCCGTGAAAATCTGACCGATGATGACAAGGTTTTCCTTGATGGGTTTTTCCTTGATCAAGTGTTTCCGGTCTTGTCGCCGCTGGCAATTGACCCCGCACACCCGTTTCCGTTTTTGCCCAACGAAGGCTTTGCGCTTGCGCTGCAACTGTCCAAAAGAAACGGTAAGCGCAGCCTGCGTGCATTGCTGCCTGTCCCTGCGCAAATTGACCGATTTATCCGACTGCCGTCGGATGATGGCCACAGGTTTTTACCGCTCGAAGAATTGTTGCTGCTACACGTCAGCCGCTTATTTCCCGGCTATGAGGTCAAGGGGAACTGCGCGTTTAAAATTTTACGCGACAGCGACTTAGAAGTCGAAGAAGAGGCCGAAGATCTCGTTCGGGAATTTGAGGTTGCCCTAAAACGACGCCGTCGCGGCGAGGTTGTTCGCCTGAAAATTTCCAAGGACGCGCCGAGTTCACTGCGCAGCATGATCATGAGCGAATTGCACGTCACTGACGACGCGGTGGTCGAGGTAGACGGGTTGATCGGTGTGGCCGATTTGGGTGAGCTGGTGCTGGACGAACGGCCTGATTTGCTGTGGTCCCCATTCACGCCGCGCGTCCCTGAACGTGTGCAAGATTTTGAAGGCGATATGTTCGCCGCAATCCGCCAAAAAGATATGCTGCTGCACCATCCTTACGAGACATTTGATATGGTGGTCCGGTTTTTGGCCCAAGCGGCGCGAGACCCCAATGTGGTCGCGATTAAGCAGACGCTTTACCGTACATCGAAAAAGTCCCCTATCGTGGAGGCGCTTTGCGAAGCCGCCGAGGATGGAAAGTCCGTTACGGCATTGATCGAGCTGAAAGCCCGCTTTGACGAGGCTGCGAACATCCGACAGTCGCGCCGCTTAGAACGCGCAGGCGCCCATGTGGTCTACGGGTTCCTGAACTATAAGACCCATGCGAAAATCAGCACCGTGGTCCGCCGTGAAGGCGAAAAACTGGTCACCTATACCCACTTTGGCACGGGCAACTATCATCCGATTACGGCGCGGGTTTATACCGATTTGTCGCTGTTTACTTGCGATGCAAAACTAGGCCGCGACGCGACAAAAGTGTTCAATTATTTGTCCGGCTATGCCCAGCCTGACAGCTTGGAAAACCTTGCTATCGCGCCGATTGATCTGAAAGAAACCTTGCTGGCGCGCATCGCAGCCGAGGCCGAAAATGCAATCACTGGTAAGCCTGCGTCGATCTGGGCTAAGATGAATTCGCTGGTCGAAGAAGACGTGATTGACGCGCTTTATGCCGCGTCCAAGGCGGGTGTAAAGATCGATCTCATCGTGCGCGGTATCTGTGGTTTGCGGCCCGGCGTTTTGGGGTTGTCTGAAAATATCCGTGTGAAATCAATCGTCGGCCGGTTCCTTGAACACAGTCGCATTGTGTGTTTTGCAAACGGAAAACCGCTGCCCAGCAAAAAGGCAAAGGTATATATTAGCTCTGCGGATTGGATGGGCCGGAACCTGAACCGCCGTGTGGAAACGTTGATCGAGATCAGCAACCAAACGGTCAAAGCCCAGATTGTGAGCCAAGTTATGGCCGCCAACATGGCCGACGTGGCGCAAAGCTGGGTGATGTCTGCGGACGGCACATTCACCCGCGAGCCGGTGCCAGACCACACGTTCGCGTTTAACTGTCACCGCTTTTTCATGGAAAATCCGTCGCTTTCAGGGCGCGGATCCGCAGGCGCGTCTGACGTGCCGCAATTGACACATACAGAAGACTGAGAACACACCCATGATCGATGAATGGCAAGGCTTTGGCCGTCCCCTATTTGAAGACGCCGCCGCGATGGGTTTGGGCCGCGTTGGTGTGATTGACGTTGGGTCCAACTCTGTCCGGATGGTGGTGTTTGACGGCGCTGCGCGATCGCCTGCTTATTTCTACAACGAAAAAATCATGTGTGCCTTGGGCGCTGGGTTGTCGGAAACTGGCCATCTGAATCCAAAGGGCCGCGTCCGCGCATTATCTGCGATCCACCGTTTTGCAGCATTGGCCAAAGGCATGGGCATCACGCCGGTCACAGCCGTAGCGACGGCCGCCGTGCGCGAAGCATCAGACGGCCAAGAATTTTGTGATGAAGTGTTGGCAAAAACTGGCACCAAAATCTGGATCATTGATGGCCACGAAGAGGCCCGCCTTTCCGCCCAAGGTGTGTTGCTTGGTTGGCCGAAGTCATACGGTTTGGTCTGCGACATTGGCGGATCATCGATGGAGCTGGCCGATCTGGACGACGGTCAGGTTGGCAGACGTGTTACATCCGCACTTGGCCCGTTAAAGTTGCGCGAAATTAAGGGCGGAAAAAAGGCCATGAAGGCCTATGTCCGCGAAACCATGGATGGGCTGCACGAGCAGATGAACCGCGAGACAAAGATGCGTTTGTTTCTTGTCGGGGGCTCTTGGCGTGCGATTGCGCGGATCGATATGGACCGGCGCGGCTATCCGTTGACTGTGCTGCACGAATACCGCATGACCGCCCGCCAGATCAGCAAGACCGCCGCCTATATCGTCGCATCTGACCCGACAGAGCTGCGCCACCGCTGCGGAATTTCGGAAAGTCGCATGTCGCTGGTGCCGCAAGCGAGCATCATGCTTAAGGAATTGATGCGCAAATTTAAGCCCAAGGATGTTGCCGTGTCGTCATACGGTATCCGCGAGGGCATGCTGTACGAACAGATGCCCGACGAGCTTCGCAATCGCGACCCGCTGGTCGAGGCTTGCCGGTTTGCTGAACACAAAGATGCCCGCCTGCCCGGCTTTGGTCGTCTTTTGTATGATTTTGTGACGCCGCTATTTCCACGCTCCAATTGGCAGCGCAAACGTATTATTAAGGCCGCAACCTTGCTGCACGATGTCAGTTGGCGCGCGCACCCAGATTACCGTGGTGAGGTGGTGTTTGATAACGTCACCCGCGCCAATTTGGGCGGATTGAAGCATTCTGAACGTGTGTTTTTGGGACTGGCGTTGATGAACCGCTATACAAACAAACGCGACGGCACGCGGTTTGATCCATTGTTCGACATGCTCAGCGCCCAGCAGATCAAAGAGGCCGAAGTTCTGGGCAAAGCCATGCGTTTGGGCGCGATGCTATGGCTCGATACGGACCGCGCACCGGGCAAGTTGAAATGGAAACCAAAGAAGCGCGAGCTGACGCTGATATTGGCCCCAGAGGCGCGTCCATTGTTTGGCGAAGTCGCCGAGGCACGGCTTACATCGCTGACCACCGCGCTGAATGCCACATCAAAAGTTAGGTTCGCTAAGACGACTTAAAGGTCGACTTCGCCTGTTTCAGGGTCCGGCTCATAGGTTGGCGCTTCGTCGCGGCGGCGCATAATGATGTCGCCATTTGGCAGGACCTCTGGCGCGTCGTAATTGCGCAAATCATCAATCTGAGACAACAGCATGGTGAACGCAGGCCCCATCTCGGCGCCGAGTTGGATCATCGCCTCGCTCATGTCGTCAAGCGCGGGCTCCATTTCGTTCATGAGGCCGCGAAACAGCAGTTTGGCGCCTTCTTCCATCAGGCTGAACCCTTCGGACACGGATGGGTCGTCTGCCTCTTGGGCCGCGAGCGGGGATACGGCCAATGCCGCGATGAATGTCGCTGTGATGATCTGTTTCATACACCCTATATAGGGGCGCGATGTCGGTTTGCAAAATCAAACTGGCAATTTCATGACCACGGGAAAGTGATCAGACGCGGTCAGTAACGCCTCGCGCAGCGGCCGGTTTTCATAGCACTCAGGGTGATCAAACGGGTGCCAGATTTGCCAGTCAGGTCCAAGATCGCGCAGACGCGGCGACACCATGACGTAATCAAGCAGCGCTTGCAGGTACGGACCGTCGCGGCGTTTGAAGCGCGATGTGGACGGCATTGCGCCGATCCGCTGACTAAGTGCGATGTGGGCGTGCGGGTCAAACATGCGGACGGCGTGGTCTTCGCCCAAGACGATCTCAACGCCAGAGCGCCCGAACAGTTTTTCGTATTCATCCAAGCCTGGACCATCGTTGAAATCGCCCAGCACAATCAGATCATCTCCTGCGGTCAAATGCGTGTCGACACGTTGGCGCAGCCAGATAAATTGGGCCAATTGTTTGCGCCGGTTTTCGATCGACATACGTGCTGCTTGGGCGTCGTTTCGGACGCCGTGCGGGGCTTTGGATTTCGCATGCACACCGATCAGCCGGATTGTGCTGCCCGTTGCGGTCTTGAGGGCCACTTCAAGCGGCGGTTTGCTCCAGGTGATCAGCTCTGGCGCCGCGTCAGTGTTCACGTCGATCCGGAACACGCCGTCGAAGCGCGGCGCTTTGCTGCTGCCTTTTTTGCCCGTCGGCTCACCTTTGGGGTCGTGTACAGCGGACACCACATCAGGGTCGTAAAGTAGCGCTATTTCCTGTTGCGTGTTATTCTCAAATCCGACCACGGCCTTGCGAGTGCGTAGGTTAAACCGCGCCGCGAAATTCTCTAGCGCCACTGCCCCCTCGCGTTTCCGGCTGCTATCAGGGGCCTCTATAACCACAACAGCATCAAGGTCCATCGCATTGAAAACATGTCCTAAAGCAGCCGTCTGCTCCGCCTTTGTCACGTCCCACCTCGCCGACCAACTGCCATCGTCGATCAGGTCACCGTTGTTGTCGAACAGCCCGTCAAACCATTCAACATTATAGGTGCCGATCCTCATGATGCGCGGTCCAGTTGGATGGTTTCCCATGCTTTGTTGATCGCGATCATCCGCTTTTCCGCGAGCTTAACTGCCTCTTCGGGGACACCGCGCGCGATCATCATATCGGGGTGATTGTTGCGCACATGCGCCTTCCAAGCCACGCGAATTTCAGCCATCGGCATGTCCGCTTCAACACCAATGACATCATAAGCATCACGGTCTGCGTCAGGCACAAACTGTGCGCGAATACGGGCAAAACGCCGATCATCAAAGCCCCAAATATCAGCGACGCGGTGCAGGAAATCATCCTCATTTGGATGATAAATTCCGTCCGCGAGCGCGATATGGAACAGGCCTTCCATCAGGTCGCAAAGCGGCGCCGGATCGTCCGCATACATCGCCCCAATACGGGCTGCGTAGTCTTCGAACCCTGCGATATCTTGGCGCGCAAGGTTAAACACTCGCGCGGCCCCTGCCTCGTCCTCAGGTGGAATGTTGAACACTTCGCGAAAGGCGGTCACCTCGTCGCGGGTCACTTGCCCGTCTGCTTTGGCCATCTTAGCACCAAGCGCAATCACGGCGATTGTAAAGGCAACGGTCCGGTCAGGCGGCGCGCGCAATTGGTCGAACACAGCCGACAGGCCTTCGCCGCTAGCAAGAGCTGAAATCGCTGCTGATATGCGTGTCCAAAGTGACATGCTGACCATCCTAGCCCATCACAGGCGTTTTTGCATTAGAACTAGATCGAGCCAGCGCCCGAACTTGTGCCCTACCTCTGGCAGAACCGCGACGATGGTGAAACCCACCTTTACGTGAAAATCGACCGCACCCTGATTTTCGGCGCAAACACCCGCATACATCGTGTGTTTGCCTGCGTCTTTGGCGAGTTTGCTAAGCGCGTCCAAAAGGTCCCGCCCTGCCCCGGTCCCATGCGCATCGCTGTGCAAGTTAATCGTATGTTCGACACTAAACCGGTATCCATCACCGCCTCGAAACTGACTGTACCTCGCAAACCCAAGCACGCGGGCACCGTCGGTTAAGACGAGGCAAGGCGTGTCTGGCGTGATCAGATTGGCGACTTCGGTTTCAGTTTTTTCAACTGGATTGAACGTAATCGTCGTATGCCGGATTGCGTGGTTCCAAATCGCTGCGATACCCGCCGCATCGCTGGCCGTTGCGGGCCGGATCACGCGATAATCCGTTCGCCGTTTGGTGTATCAAACGTGGCGATAAACCCGATTGCATCGGCCGTGGTGAACACAACACGCGGATCGTTCATCGGACACATTTTGCGCAGTGCATCGGCCTGCGGATGCTGGATTTCCCACCTTGTCAGGGCGCACCCGCTGACGGGGAGGTTATTTGCTGGATGTGCTGCGCCATCGCACCATTTGATCAATGTCGGGAACCCGCCACACATTGGCAGGCTGCCATCATCAGGCACCGTTATTTGCCAATGAAGATCCCCGCGGGTCATCGCGGTGGTAGGCCCCGTGAGGTCAACTTGTGCGTTAGGATCATCTGCACGGCAAATCCAGTTGCCCCAGCGCGGTGTTGTTGGGGCGTGATCTAGATTGAACCATCGCGGCCCGTTGATTTTGGCAACAGGATCGGGCGCGATTACTTCGAGGTACAGCCCGTCGGCAAGCCCAAGCAGTTTGTTATGCGTTCCAAAGCGCGCATGCTGCCCGCCGTCCAGCAGCGCAACACCTAGTTTTTCAGCCAGCCAATTCGCCCCAGTAGACAGATCGGCGCAGACGACAGCGATGTGATCAAGGGTATATGTCATTCCCTATTGGTGCTTTTGCCCCGCCAAGAAGTAAAGCGGTTTTAAAAGCTCAATACGGCTTGTCTCCCGCGGGGATATTTTGAAACCAAAGAGCGGCTACGTGCGTGCCTTGCGGATTAGGTCAAGGATGTCTTCAGCAGCTTTGGGGATATTGGTGCCCGGTCCAAAGATCGCTTTGACGCCTGCGTCATACAAGAACTGATAATCCTGCTGTGGGATCACACCGCCACATATCACAAGAATATCGCCTGCGCCCGCTTCGTTGAGCGCCTTGACCAATTTCGGTGCCAGCGTTTTGTGACCTGCCGCCTGAGATGATATCCCGATGACATGCACGTCATTGTCAATCGCATCTTGGGCGGCCTCTTCAGGGGTTTGGAACAAGGGGCCAACGTCCACGTCAAAGCCGATATCGGCGAAGGCGGTCGCGATGACCTTGGCCCCACGGTCGTGCCCGTCCTGGCCCATTTTGACCACAAGCATACGCGGGCGGCGGCCTTCGTCATCTGCGAATTTATTGACGGCATCTTGGATCGCAGCAAAGCCTTCGTCGCCTTCATATGCAGCCCCGTAAACCCCCGCGAGTGTTTTAACCTCGGCGCGGTGACGTCCGAATGCGTCTTCCATGGCCATGCTGATTTCTCCTACGGTTGCGCGGTGACGTGATGCCTCGACGGCAGCTTCGAGCAAGTTGCCACCTTCATGGGCGCGGCGCGTGACCTCGGCCAATGCCGCATCACAAGCAGCTTGGTCGCGGGTTGCACGCGTTTTCTCAATGCGGGCAACCTGAGACTGGCGCACTGCATCATTGTCGATATCGCGGATATCGATCGGATCTTCGTTGTCTTTGCGGTATTTATTGACGCCAACAATGACCTCGATGCCGCGGTCGATATTGGCCTGCCGGGTGGCGGCAGATTCCTCGATCTTGAGTTTTGGCATGCCAGAGGCCACGGCTTTGGTCATACCGCCCATTTCCTCAACTTCTTCGATCAATTTCCAAGCGGCCTCGGCCAATTCATGGGTCAGGCTTTCGACGTAATATGACCCTGCGAGCGGATCGACGACGTTGGTCACACCGGTTTCTTCTTGCAAGATGAGCTGGGTGTTGCGCGCGATCCGGCTGGAAAAGTCAGTCGGCAGTGCGATGGCCTCGTCAAGCGCGTTTGTGTGCAACGACTGTGTGCCACCCAAAACCGCCGACATCGCCTCGTAGGCGGTGCGGATCACGTTGTTATACGGGTCTTGTTCCTGCAACGACACGCCGGACGTTTGGCAATGGGTCCGCAGCATGGATGATTTTGCGACCTTGGGTTCAAATTCTTCCATTATTCGCGACCACAACAGGCGGGCAGCGCGCAGTTTAGCGGCCTCCATGAAAAAATTCATGCCGATTGCAAAGAAAAACGACAAGCGGCCTGCAAATGCATCCACGTCCATGCCGCGTGCAATTGCGGTGCGCACATATTCGCGCCCGTCGGCCAACGTGAAGGCCAGTTCTTGGACCAAATCCGCACCTGCCTCTTGCATGTGGTATCCGCTGATCGAAATCGAGTTGAATTTCGGCATATCCGCAGAGGTATATTCGATAATATCTGCAATGATCCGCATCGAGGGTTCGGGCGGATAGACGTAGGTATTGCGGACCATGAACTCCTTGAGGATGTCATTTTGGATGGTGCCAGCAAGGACGGATTTATCGTGGCCCTGTTCTTCGCCTGTGACGATGAAGTTCGCAAGGATCGGAATGACTGCGCCGTTCATCGTCATCGACACGGATACTTTATCCAGCGGAATACCGTCGAATAGAATTTTCATATCCTCGACACTGTCGATCGCAACGCCTGCCTTGCCAACGTCGCCTTCAACGCGAGGGTGGTCGCTGTCATAGCCACGGTGCGTTGCCAGATCAAAGGCGACGGAAACGCCCTGCTGGCCACCAGCAAGGGCAGCGCGGTAGAATGTGTTGGATTCCTCGGCTGTGGAAAAACCTGCGTATTGGCGGATCGTCCAAGGGCGGCCTGCGTACATCGTGGCCTTCACGCCGCGCGTATAAGGTGCTGCCCCCGGGACACCACCCATATGCGGAAGATCAGCCGTGTCATCGGCGGTATACAGCGGCTTAACTGCGATGCCTTCCAACGTGTTCCACGTCAGATCATCAAGTGGCTTGCCGCGCAATTCTTTTGCCGCAATGTCAGCCCAGTCTTTGTTCGTTCCCATGAGATATCCCTCATATGTTGTGCGTTGCACGGCGGCGGCAAAATTGCCTAAACAGCCTGCGCAATAAAATTATCGTTATCTGGAAGACGGCTGTTCGTATTTGCGATCAGACGACCTATATTGACTTATATGAAACGTATATTGATTAGCGCCCTAGTGGCGAGCCTGGCTTCGGCCGTATCCGCAGAAACTGTGCTTGAGGCATGGACCGCAGATCGGACCCAGATTTTCGATGCAGCCAACATCACGCCTGCTGATTTTATCTGGCAAGCCCGTCCGTTGGTCATTTTCGCCCAAAGCCCGCTAGACCCGATGTTCATCGAGCAGCTAGACCTGTTGCGCGACGGGATAGAAGAGATGGTTGAGCGCGATGTGATCGTGATTGTCGATACTGATCCTGCAAACCCAAGCGCGTTGCGCACAGCGTTGCGGCCACGCGCGTTTATGCTGACCCTTGTTGGTAAAGACGGACGCACCGCACTGCGCAAGCCTGCCCCATGGGACATTCGTGAACTGTCGCGCGCCATCGACAAAATACCAATGCGCCAACAAGAAATCATCGACCACCGTGCGCTGAGAAACGAATAATCCATCAGATTTTACAGTCCGTGAAAGTGCGGATCATCAACCCCATCACGTAGGTCAATAACTGGCGTGTGATCGCGGACATGCTTATTCGAACTCCAGAATGATGTCATCAACTGCCAAGCTGTCGCCAGCCGCCGCATTCACTTTGGACACGATGCCTTTTTTCTCGGCGCGCAAGATATTTTCCATTTTCATGGCTTCCACGGTGCAAAGCGCTTGGCCGTCTTGGACCTCGTCACCCACGGCCACGTCGACCTTGACGATCAAACCGGGCATTGGGCACAGCAGTAACTTGGATGTATCCGGTGGCAATTTTTCAGGCATCAGCGCGGCCAATTCGGCCTGACGCGGGGTGCGCACATGCACCTTAAGGTCTGCGCCGCGATACCGCACACGGAACCCGCCGGGAATCTTGCCAATTTTTATAACCAATGGCGTACCACTGACGGTCATGCGTGCCAGCATGTCACCCGGTGTCCAGTCGCCTTCAACACGGATCCTCTGACCCGCAAGGATGACATCTGCACCCAGTTTATCCGCGACAATGACCGTATCAAATGACTGGCCCTGCAGGGCCACATTCCAGTCGGCACCAACATGGCGTTCATGGTTATCCATGCGCCCAGAAATACGTGTGCGGCGAATTTCAGCGACGCGGTGCATCGCGGCAGCGGCAGCCGATATCCGGATCAGGTCCACATCAGGTAGCATAACACCTTGGAAACCATCAGGAAATTCCTCCTCAATGAACGCGGTGGTCATTGTGCCGGATATGAATTTCTCGTGGTCATAAACCGCCGCCAAGAATGGCAGGTTGTGCCCGATGCCTTCGACTTCAAACGCATCCAAGGCATGGCGCATTTCCTCAATCGCGGCACCGCGGTTGGGGGCCCATGTGCACAGCTTTGCGATCATTGGGTCGTAATACATGCTGATCTCGCCACCCTCGAACACGCCAGTATCGTTGCGCACGGCGCGTGTTGATGTGGCTTCTTCCGCAGGGGGGCGGTAGCGGGACAAACGGCCAATGGATGGCAAGAACCCGCGATACGGATCCTCGGCATATAGACGGCTTTCCATCGCCCAGCCGTTGATTTTCAGATCATCCTGCGCGAATGGCAATGTCTCGCCGTAAGCCACGCGGATCATCTGTTCGACCAGATCAACACCGGTAATTAGCTCGGTCACAGGGTGTTCCACCTGCAAGCGGGTGTTCATCTCGAGAAAGTAAAAGTTGCGGTCACCGTCGACAATGAATTCGACTGTACCAGCGGAGGAATAATCCACAGCCTGCGCCAATGCGACCGACTGCGTACCCATGGCCACGCGGGTTTCTTCGTCAAGGAACGGGCTTGGGGCCTCTTCGATCACCTTTTGCTGGCGACGCTGAATGGAGCATTCGCGCTCGTGCAGATACACGCCATTACCATGCTTATCGCAAAGCACCTGAATTTCGATGTGGCGTGGTTGGGTGATGAATTTCTCGATGAACAAACGGTCATCGCCAAACGAATTGGCCGCCTCGTTCTTGGAAGACGCAAAGCCTTCGCGGGCTTCGGTGTCGTTCCATGCAATGCGCATGCCTTTACCGCCGCCACCAGCGGAGGCTTTGATCATCACCGGATAGCCGACCTCATTGGCGATGTTGACGGCATGTTCGGCGTCATCAATCAGCCCCATATATCCGGGCACAGTTGATACGTTTGCCTCTTGGGCCAGCTTCTTGGACGTGATTTTATCGCCCATCGCTTCGATTGCACCCTTAGGGGGGCCGATGAAAGCGACGCCTGCGGCCTCTAACGCCTCAGCGAATTTGGAGTTCTCGGACAGAAATCCGTATCCCGGATGCACCGCCTCTGCGCCCGTCTGCTTAATCGCGGCCATGACTTTATCAATCACGATGTAGGATTGGTTGGCAGGTGCCGGTCCAATGTGCACGGCTTCGTCGGCCATTTTCACATGCAGCGCATTGCGATCCGCGTCCGAATAGATCGCGACCGTTTTGATCCCCATCTTTTTGGCGGTCTTAATGACGCGACAAGCGATTTCGCCACGGTTAGCAATCAGAATTTTCTTGAACATTTCAGACGTCCTTCAAAAGCAAAACCGCCGCACACAGGGGTGTCCTGCGGCGGCGGTTTCATTTATTTTCATCGAATAGATTAGGCGTGTGACCTTAGAGGTCGCCGGCAAGTGCGCCGATAAGACCGCCCGCAAGCGCGCCTTGAACACAGTTGTTATTACCGATAGTTTCGCCTGCAACGCAGCCAATGCCAGCACCAACAAGCGCGCGCTCTGCGTCGTTATTGAGACAAGCCGAGAGGCCAAGGAACGCAGTTGCTGCGAGGATCGAAGATGTTTTGAGCATGAAAAAATGCCCCAATTTGTTTGACTACTACGGGTAAGGATGATGCTTTTAACAGTCAACGCAACACAGCACATCACCTTAACGCAGCATTCTGCCACCCGCAAAAAAGGGATGACCGGTACAAACCCAAAAGGTCGGCACCGGTCAGGGGAAGGGTAACTATATAGACAAATTGCAGACTTTTGGTTGTTTTTACCAACGTCTGCAAAATCAACCTTGCACACGATCAACTGTTCGCCAAAGCGACCAATTTGCCCCCTCCGATTATGGGCCATTTTCTGCCCACGAGAGCTAATTATGCGCAAGAAACCGCGCATCAGCGTTCGCGCAATTCTGGAAAACTGACGGCGGCGACCTTCATGTCAATCCGCAGTAACGCGTAATAGCTGGACGCATCAAATGGGTCTTCTGCAGGAACAACTTCACGGCCAAACAACCAGCAAAGGCGGCCCGCGTCCAAATTGCCGCGCTCAAACGGTTCGGTGCCAAACTGATCATACAATGCCTGCATGAATCCCGCATCCGCGCGCCGATCTGGCGGGCGGCGATCAGGGTAGCGAATACGTTCAGTAATTTCGGTCGCCCCATCTTTATGGCCGCGCCGGATTGTGAACTGAAAATCTGTCCCAGCCAAACGGCCCGGAAATCCTCTGTGTTTTTCCATCTTAAAAAGCGTCCCAAATGCACATACCATCTAGAAAGCGGTATGGTTGAAAATACTGCGCCACATCCGTGGCTGTCCCGAAATACCAGACCCGCATTACAGCGGAATGTTGTCGTGTTTCTTCCAAGGGTTCTGCAATGATTTACCGCGCAATGATGCAAAGGCACGGCAAACGCGCTTGCGGGTCGATTGCGGGCGGATCACTTCGTCAATAAAGCCACGCTCGGCGGCGACAAACGGATTGGCGAACCGGTCTTCATAATCCGCCGTGTGCTGCGCAATCTTTTCAGCATCACCCAAATCGGCACGGTGGATAATTTCTGTCGCACCCTTGGCCCCCATCACCGCGATTTCCGCAGTTGGCCACGCATAGTTAAAGTCGCCGCGCAGGTGCTTGGATGACATCACATCGTAGGCCCCGCCGTACGCCTTGCGGGTAATCACAGTCACTTTAGGAACCGTTGCTTCACCGTAGGCAAACAGCAATTTGGCGCCATGTTTGATCACGCCCCCATATTCCTGCGACGTTCCGGGCAAGAACCCGGGCACATCGACCAGCGTCAGGATCGGAATTTCAAACGCGTCACAGAACCGCACAAAGCGGGCAGCCTTGCGGCTTGAGTCGATATCCAAACACCCTGCCAAAACCATCGGCTGGTTAGCGACGACACCAACGGTCGACCCTTCCATACGGATGAACCCAGTCAGGATGTTTTTGGCGTAATCTTCTTGGATCTCGTAAAAATCGGCCTCATCGGCGAGCTTGTGAATAAGCTCTTTCATGTCGTAAGGCGTGTTTGCGTTATCTGGGATCAGCGTATCAAGGCTTGGCTCGATCCGGTTCACATCATCAAAGAACGGACGCTTGGGGGCTTTTTGACGGTTGTTCAGCGGCAGATAGTCAAATAAGCGACGACATTCAGCCAATGCCTCAACGTCATTTTCAAACGCGCCATCAGCAACCGATGATTTCTTGGTATGCGTTGATGCACCGCCCAATTCTTCGGCTGTGACAATTTCATTCGTAACCGTTTTGACCACGTCTGGACCCGTCACAAACATGTAAGAGCTGTCTTTGACCATAAATATAAAGTCAGTCATTGCAGGCGAATACACAGCACCACCCGCGCATGGCCCCATGATCAAGCTGATCTGCGGCACCACACCAGACGCAAGCACGTTACGCTGGAATACTTCGGCGTAGCCCGCCAAGGACGCGACGCCTTCCTGAATGCGCGCGCCGCCGGAATCATTGATCCCGATCACAGGCGCGCCGTTTTGCATGGCCATATCCATGATCTTGCAAATCTTCTGGGCGTGGGTTTCTGACAAGGACCCACCAAACACTGTGAAGTCTTGGGAATAGACGTAAACCATGCGGCCGTTGATTGTGCCCCAGCCGGTCACAACGCCGTCACCGGCAGGGCGCTGTTTTTCCATGCCAAAGTCCACGCAACGGTGGGCGACGAACATATCAAATTCCTCAAACGACCCATCATCCAACAAAAGATTGATCCGCTCGCGTGCGGTTAACTTGCCCTTTGCATGCTGGGCGGCGATCCGGCGCTCCCCTCCACCCAAGCGGGCATCGGCGCGGCGATCTTCAAGCTCTTGCAAAACATCCATGACAGGTCCCTTCAATTTACACGACACTAGCCTGCGGGTGCCCCTAGGAAAAGCAGGAAACGGGATATTTGCAAAACATGCAGTTAGCAAATTATAAATTTTGCAAATTTGCTAACTTTGACGTCGCGGATCACTACGATGGACACCCCACGTGTCGCGTCCTAAGTCTAATAAATGTCAAACATTCCCACCGTCCGGTTTCTAGACCGCAGCACCCCGCCCCACATTGTCACGCTGATCCTAATCGCGGGGATTTCCGCGCTCAATATGTCAATATTCTTGCCGTCATTGACGGCGATGACCGACTATTTCCAGACTGATTATGCGACCATGCAATTCTCGTTGTCAGGGTATCTGGCAATGACAGCCGTACTGCAAATCTTTATCGGGCCTGTTTCAGATAAGATCGGGCGGCGGCCAGTCGTCATTGGATCAATGATGATTTTCGTACTTGCGAGCATTGGCACATATTTCGCGACATCAATCACAGTATTTCTCGCGTTCCGCATGCTCCAAGCTGCTGTGGCCACGGGCCTTGTTTTGTCACGCGCCGTTGTCCGCGATATGGTCCCACAAAACCAAGCTGCATCAATGATCGGTTATGTCACGATGGGCATGGCGCTGGTGCCGATGGTCGGGCCAATGATCGGCGGCGCATTGGACGAGCTGTTCGGCTGGCACGCGACATTCCTATTCCTTACAATTTGCGGCGTTGGGGTTCTGGCGATTTCATATTTTGACCAAGGCGAAACATTGACCGACGGCGGCATGTCGTTTCACGATCAGCTGCGCAGCTACCCCGAGCTTTTTGCGTCACCGCGATTTTGGGGCTACGCGCTTTGCGCGGCATTCGCATCAGGTGCGTTTTTCGCGCTGCTGGGCGGCGCATCATTCATTGCGGGGACCGTGTTTGGCCTATCACCCCTGTGGTCAGGCATCGCCTTGGGCGCGCCAGCTATCGGCTATGCGATGGGCAACTTTCTTTCAGGGCTATATTCAGTCAGATTTGGGATCAACAGGATGGCAATTGTCGGGACGGCCATCATCATCGCAGGGCTTGGAACGTCACTGGCGCTGGGGCTTGTCGGCATCCAGCATCCGCTAATTTTCTTTGGGTTTTGCAGCTTTCTTGGACTGGGGAACGGGATCGCCCTGCCCAACGTCACCGCAGGCTTGCTGTCGGTTCGCCCACATCTGGCAGGCACCGCGTCGGGGCTTGGCAGCTCATTGATGGTCGGCGGCGGGGCGGCTTTGGCGCAATATGCCAGTACCCTATTAAACGCCGAAACGGGCGTGCTGCCTTTGCAGTGGCTCATGTTTAGCACCGCCGTTGCGTCATTGCTTTGTGTGCTATTCGTCATCTGGCGCGGCGCAAAAAAGGCGTGATCCTTGCAGGGGGGCTTTGCAACGTTTACAGATAGATCAGCTAAGTTTGCAAAGGTGCGCTAATGGCCGTTCAGAAAATCTATGCCGGTGCGAAACTTCGTGAACTTCGCGTGCGGCTTTCCCTGACGCAAAAGGTGTTTGCGCAGAAACTTGGCGTGTCCCTGCCCTATCTCAACCAAATGGAAAACAACAACAGACCGGTCAGCACGTCGGTCGTGCTTGGATTGGCGCAAGAGTTCGGCTTTGATGTGACCGAATTGCAATCTGGCGACGAGGCGCGGCTTGTAGGCGACATGCGCGAGGCCCTAGCTGATCCAGTGTTTACAGGCGATGCGCCGCAACTGCCCGATTTGCGGCTGGCGGCAGCCAACGCGCCGACGCTTGCCCGCGCATTCCTTGACCTGCACGCAGCCTACCGCCAAACCCACGAACGGCTGGCCAGTTTGGACGAGGCGTTGGGCCGCGAAGATGCCCGCCTTGCCCCCAGCCCATGGGAAGAAGTGCGCGACTTCTTTCACTATTGCGACAATTACATCGACGCAGTGGATCGTGCCGCCGAACGGTTTTCAAGCACCGGAAAAACTGCAGAACAGGCCTTGGGCGACCTTGGCGTAACTGTTGTACGCCGCACCGATAGCCCCTTAAGACATTACGATCCGGCGACAAAAACACTCGTCCTTTCAAGCAGGGCGGCACCCGCCACCCAGACATTCCAACTGCTGCTGCAACTGGCCCTGATCAGTCAAGAAAAGCTGCTTGGCGCAACGCTCGATCTAGCGCGTTTTCAATCACCAGAGGCGCGCGGTATCGCACTGGTCGGTCTGGCCAATTACTTTGCGGGTGCCGCGTTGATGCCCTACGGCGCGTTCCTGCAAGCGGCCCAAGACACCCGCCACGATCTGGAAATTCTATCGGCACTGTTCGGCGCATCACTTGAACAAGTGGCACATAGATTGTCCACGTTGCAACGCCCTGCGGCCAAGGGCATCCCGTTCTTTTTCGTGCGGGTAGATCAAGCTGGAACTATCACGAAACGACATTCTGCGACGACATTGCAGTTCGCACGCTATGGCGGCGCCTGCCCGCTGTGGAACGTGCACGCGGCGTTCGAAACACCTGGGCAATTCTTGCGGCAATTGGCTGAAACGCCCGACGGCGCGCGGTATTTCTGCCTTGCTCGGGACGTGTCGAAATCAGGCGGCGCATTTAACGCCCCGACACGGCGCTATGCCATCGGATTGGGCTGCGAAGTCCGTCATGCAGACGCGCTCGTCTATGCCGACCACATGGACCGTGCGGCGCCCGACGCCTATGCACCCATAGGGATTTCGTGCCGGATCTGTGAACGCAAAAGCTGTCACCAACGCTCCGTTCCACCGCTCGAGCGACGACTGCGCGTTGACCCTGACCGGCGCGGCGTATTGCCGTATCAGGTTGACTAATCCAGCCCAAACATGTCCTAACTTGTCCAAACAAAGAGGAATACGCATATGGAATTGGCTGGCACAAAAGTCATTGCCGCAGACATTGCAACAGTCTGGGCGCATCTGAACAACCCTGGCACGCTGAAAGCCTGCATTCCTGGATGCGAGGTCTTGACCGGCACCCCCGAAACCGGATTTGCCGCGACTGTGAAACAAAAAGTTGGACCAGTGAAAGCCACGTTCCACGGTGAAGTGACGTTGGAAAACGTCGTAGAAGACCAATCCTATACAATCGTCGGCGAAGGCAAAGGCGGCGTCGCTGGTTTCGCAAAGGGCGGCGCAGATGTGACCTTAAAGGCCGTCGATGAGGGCTGCGAGTTGACCTACAATGCGACTGCCAAAGTTGGCGGCAAGCTCGCGCAACTTGGCAGTCGGATCATCGGTGGCTTTGCCCGAAAAATGGCTGATCAGTTCTTTGACAACTTTCAGGCGGTGGTTGAGGGCAAAGCTGACTAGCGCTGCGACGTTTCCCAATTCGGATTGATCCACGGACGATCATTTGCGGGCGCAAGCGGCTGACGGCCAATGATGTGATCAGCCGCCTTTTCGCCAACCATAATCGACGGGCCATTCAAGTTACCATTGGTGATACGTGGGAAGATTGAGCTGTCGGCAACACGCAATCCGTCAACACCAATCACGCGACATTCGGCGTCAACCACGGCCATCGGATCATTTGCCGCACCCATCTTACAGGTGCCACAAGGATGGTACGCGCTTTCGACATGCTCGCGGATGAAGCCATCAAGCGCCTCGTCAGATTGCACGTCTTCCCCTGGCTGAATTTCTTTGCCCGCAAATGGCGCAAACGCTTTTTGGCCAAGAATTTCTCGGGTCAGGCGAATACAGGTGCGGAAATCCTCCCAATCGGATTTCGCCGACATATAATTGAATTGGATGCGCGGGTTGTCTGCCGGATCGGCCGATCGCAGCGTAACCTCGCCGCGCGACACGGACCGCATTGGGCCAACGTGCGCTTGGTATCCGTGACCTTCCGCAGCAGCTGTGCCGTCATAACGGACAGCCATCGGCAAAAAATGATACTGAATATCGGGGTATTCGACACCCGCTTTGGAGCGCACGAAAGCCGCGCTTTCAAACTGATTGGACGTGCCAAGGCCGGTTTTGGTAAACAGCCATTGCGCCCCGATCACGGCCTTGCCCCACAGGTTCCAATGTTTGAACAACGACACAGGTTTGATCGCGGCCTGTTGGATGTAAAGTTCCAGATGATCTTGTAGGTTTTGGCCTACGCCAGCGCGGTCAACGACCACGTCGATGTCATGTTCGGCTAAATGCGCCGCAGGGCCAATACCCGACAGCATCAGCAACTTAGGAGAGTTCAGCGACGACGCCGCCACGATCACTTCGGCGTTGGCGCTGATCACTTCAACATTGCCACCGCGTTCCACCTCAACCCCAACAGCGCGCCCATCTTTGATTACGATTTTACGGGCAAAAGCACGGATCAACGTGCAATTGGGACGCTTTAGCGCTGGACGTAAATACGCATTTGCAGCGGACCAACGACGGCCTTTCCAAATGGTTGCATCAAAGGGGCCAAAGCCTTCTTGCTGCGCGCCGTTATAGTCGCCAGTGACCGGATACCCTGCTTGTTTGCCTGCCTTTACAAACGCACGGGTCAATGGATTGATGCGCGGCCCACGAGTAACGTGCAGCGGGCCTTTGCGCCCTCGCCATGTTTTATCGCCACCATGCCCACCAGAATGCCAATTTTCCATACGTTTGAAGTAGGGCAGCACGTCAGCATATGCCCAGCCTTGCGCGCCACTTTCGGCCCAATGATCATAATCGCGGGCATGGCCGCGCACATAAACCATACCGTTGATCGACGATGACCCACCAATGACTTTACCGCGTGGGGTGACCAAGGAACGGCCATCCAGATGCGGTTCAGGTTCGGTCGACATGCCCCAATCGTACATCTTCATGTTCATCGGATAAGACAGCGCGGCTGGCATTTGAATGAACGGTCCGGCGTCAGTTCCGCCGTGTTCAATAATCAACACCTGCTTGCCTGCCTCAGCCAAACGGTACGCGATCGCGCAGCCCGCAGACCCTGCGCCAATGATTACATAGTCAGCGTTCAAAACGGCGCCTCCACATCGCCCATGGCGACATAGACGCCCTTAATCTGGGAGTAATGTTCAATCGCTGCCTTGGAATTTTCGCGACCAACACCCGATTGTTTGGAGCCCCCAAACGGAGCCTCAACTGGGGCAAGATTATAGGTGTTGATATAGCAGGTGCCTGCCTCAAATCCCGCGACCATACGATGCGCACGGGTCAAGTCGGCGGTGAACACACCAGCAGCCAAGCCGTATTCCGTGTCATTGGCCCGCGCGAGCGCCTCTTCTTCGGTATCAAATTCAAGGACAGACAGCACTGGGCCAAATATCTCTTCGCGGGCAATCGCCATGTCGTCGGTCACATCGGCAAAAACAGTCGGCTCGATGAAATACCCATCGCCTTTCACAACAGAACCACCTGCGACCAAACGGGCGCCCTCAGCGATGCCTTTCTTGATATAGTCCGCCACAATGTCACGCTGTCGTTCTGAAACCATCGGGCCAAAGTTTACGTCTGGGTCCTGTGGATCGCCCATTTTGACACCCTTAAGCCGTTCCACCATGCGGGCAAGAAACGTGTCTTTGATGCCCTTTTGCACAAACACACGGGTGCCGTTGGAACAGACTTGGCCAGAGGAATAGAAGTTCCCCAAGATCGCGCCAGAAACCGCATTTTCCAGATCGGCATCATCAAAAATGACAATCGGGGATTTGCCGCCCAATTCCATCGTGACATTGCGGATACCCGCGGCTGCGGCGGCATAAACTTTGCGGCCCGTCGGCACCGAACCTGTCAGCGACACCTTGGCGACGCGCGGGTCAGTGACTAGCGATGCGCCGACCGCACCGTACCCTTGGACAACGTTGTAGACACCAGCAGGCGCGCCTGCCTCGATCAAAATTTCCGCGACTTTTAGCGCGCAAAGTGGCGTTGTTTCGGACGGTTTGAACACCATTGCATTGCCGCAAGCCAGCGCTGGCGCTGCTTTCCAGCTGGCTATTTGGGTCGGGTAGTTCCACGCACCAATACCGACGCAAACGCCAAGCGGCTCGCGGCGTGTATAGACAAAATCTTCACCCAGTTGGATATGCTCGCCGGTGATACTAGCTGCCAGACCACCAAAATATTCCAGCGCGTCAGCACCCGATGTGGCGTCCGCAACAGACGTTTCCTGATAGGGTTTGCCAGTGTCATAAGTTTCCAAAACTGATAAGTCATGGTTGCGGTCGCGCATGATATCTGCGGCACGGCGCAATACGCGGCCACGATCGGTGGCCGTCCAAGACGCCCATTCTTTTTGTGCGCGTGTTCCCGACGCGAGGGCCAGATCAATGATCGCGGGTGTCGCACTATAGACGGTCGCGATGAGTTCACCGGTTGCGGGATAGATCACAGGGATCGCATCACCTGCAGTGTCTTCGACATATTTGCCATCAATGAAATGGGACGCGGTTGGTTGAATAATCATGGGGCCCTCCGGGGGGAGTATTTTGAAAAAAGCGAGGCGATTATTCGCCGCGTGGGAAACGTTTATTATCTTCAAGGACGTTCAGGTTCATGTGGTTGCGCATGTACCGTTCGGACGCTTTTTGCAGCGGTTGGTAATCCCATGGATAATAGGACCCATTGCGCAGCGCCTCGTAGACGACCCAGCGCCCAGCTTGGGATTGGCGCACAGACGCGTCAAATGCGTCGATATCCCAGCGGGCTTCGGATTTAGCGCGCAGTTGGGTGACGGTGCCTTGATGATCAGGGTGTTCTGCAAGATTGGTCAGCTCGTGCGGGTCCGCAATCATGTCAAACAACTGATCAGGATCAAGGTTGCAGCGGTTGTATTTCCATTTGCCATAGCGCAGCGACACCAGCGGGGAATACGATCCTTCGGCGGCGTATTCCATCGCGACCGGGTCCGTGCGCTCAGCCCCCTGCCCCAATGGAACGATGGATTGACCGTCAGTCCACGGCATGACCTCGTCCATATCAACGCCCGCCAAATCACAAAGAGTTGGTAGAATGTCGACGCTGCTGACAGGGGTGGTCGTAAGGCCAGGTTCCATTTCAGGAGCTGAAATCATCAGAGGCACGCGCGCTGACCCATCGTAGAATGACATTTTGAACCACAGCCCACGTTCCCCAAGCATATCGCCGTGATCTGACACAAAGATGATCTTTGCCTCTTGGCGGGTGTCTTTCAGGGTTTGCAATATCTCGCCAACCTTGTCGTCGATGTAGCTGATGTTCGCGAAATATGCGCGGCGAGCGCGGACGATATGGTCTTCGGTGATGTTAAAGTTATCACGGTCATTGGCGTCCAAAATGCGCTGCGAATGGGCGTCTTGATCGGCGTAGGGGATCGGGCCGATGTCTGGCATCAGGTGGTCGCAATTCTCGTAGAGGTCCCAGTATTTCTTGCGGGCAACATAGGGATCATGCGGATGCGTAAAACTGACGGTCAGACACCATGGGCGGGCATCGCCGCCGCGCGACAGGTCATAAAGCTTGCGGGTCGCGTGATAGGCGACCTCGTCGTCATATTCCATTTGATTGGAAATCTCGGCCACGCCTGCGCCAGTGACCGAGCCCATATTGTGATACCACCAATCGATCCTTTCACCGGGTTTGCGGTAATCGGGGGTCCAGCCGAAATCGGCCGGATAGATGTCAGTGGTCAAACGGTCCTCGAACCCGTGCATCTGATCGGGGCCAACAAAGTGCATTTTTCCTGACAGACAGGTCTGGTATCCGGCGCGGCGCAAATGATGCGCATAAGTCGGGATCGACGATGCAAATTCGGCGGCGTTATCGTAAACGCCAGTGCGACTGGGCAATTGACCAGACATAAATGAGGCCCGTGCAGGCGCACACAGCGGCGACGCGGTATAGGCATTTGCAAACCGTGTTGAGCGCGCGGCCAAGGCCTTAAGGTTCGGCGCATGCAACCAATCTGCGGGGCCATCAGGGAACAGCGTTCCGTTCAACTGGTCCACCATGATGATCAGGATATTCGGCTGGGTCATGCGGCGCCCTTTGTCAAAGTTGTCAGGACATTGAGCGCGGTTCGCTCTGGGTTGGCATCTGGGGCCGTCAGCGCAGCACGAATATATAAGCCATCAATCAATGCGGCCAATGTATCGGCAGCGCCGCGCGGATCATCGCAAAGCGGGCGCAGCGCATGGGTCAAATTTGACCGCAGCCGACGCTGATACGCGCGCAAAAGACGCAGCGCATCAGGGTTGGTTTGCGCCTGCACATAGAATGTCATCCATGCAGAAACGGTGGCGGGATCAAAACAAGATTGAGCAAAGTTCGCGCGCACAATCGCGCGCGCGCGGGCAGCAGGATCAGTGGCCGCAGCCAAGGCGGTGCGTACCTCAGCAGAATAATCGCGCAAAATCTGGCGCATTGCCGCCTCAAAAATCTGGTTCTTGCCACCGAAATAATGATGGGCCAATGCGGATGACATACCCGCACGCTTAGCAATCCGGCTTACGGATACATCCAGCGATCCAGCTGCACCAATTTCCGCAATCGTCGCCTTAACAAGGGCGGCGCGGCGGATTGATTCCATTCCTAATTTCGGCATAATTCACCCCATCAAAGACAGGGCAAATATTTCTAGTTTTTATTGACTCGTCAATCAATAAAAAATTACGATCGTTTTTTGCGCTGTGCGACTGCCTCGCGCCATGTGATAAAACTGACTGAGGCCATGATCACAACGCCGCCTAAAATGACCCAACCATCGATGGGTTCTGCGAAAATAACGGCGCCTAAGATGACTGCCCAAACAAGCTGCAGAAACGTCGCAGGCTGCGTGACGGTCAATGGGGCTGCGGCGAAGGCCAGTGTCATGGAGTAATGGCCAGCGGTTGCAAAACAAGCAACCAAGAACATCCACCCAACTTGCGCAAACGTCGGTGTCACCCAAACGACGTAAGCAAAGGGCGCCAAGCCAATCGTCACCATGATCGACAACATGCCGACAACGACGGCAGCAGACACTTCGCCGGACATCAGTTTGGCGATCAAATAGCCCCCAGCAAACCCAAGGGCTGTGAACAGCATCGCGATATGGCCAGGGTCTAGTACACGCATGCCGGGGCGCAAAATGATCATCGCACCGATCAAGGCCACACCCACGGCAACCATGCGACGTGGCGGCAAACGTTCACCCAAAAACAGCGCGGCCCCAATGGCCACGTAAACCGGACTGAGGTAATTCATCGCGGTGACCTCGGCCAAAGGAATGCGCGACATGGCGTAAAACCACAATATAACAGCGCCGGTATGCACAAAGCCGCGCAGGCTAAACAGCATGATCTGTCGGCGATCTAGACGGGCGCGCAGGATCGGGCGGATCATCGGGATAACGAAAATAAGACCGAGCAAATACCGCAGAAACGCGGCTTCGGCGGCTGGCAGATCAGAGCCTATGTATTTCACAATGGCCGTGACGGCAACAAACATTAGGCCGGTGAGAACCATCCAGAAAATGCCCAACATAGGGCGTGAGGCGCGGGCTTGTTGCATAGACAATCCGTGACAGGCGACAGGGCAAATAACAAGGGCGCGGCCATCGCTGACCACGCCCGTAATTTTCACACTACAATCGCGGTTTAGCCTTCGAACGAGGCCATTACGTCGTCGGATACATCCATGTTCGTGGTGACCCTCTGCACGTCGTCGTCTTCTTCCAGAATATCCAACAGCTTCATCAGTTTGGTGAACCCGTCGATGTCAAGCTCGGTGGTCATGTTGGGCTTCCAGATCAGCTTCGTGGATTCACTTTCGCCCAACTCTTTTTCCAAGGCGTTGGACACATCGTTCAGGTCTGTGTCGAGGCAATAAATCACGTGGTTGTCTTCGTCCGTCTGCACGTCATCTGCACCCGCTTCAATCGCTGCCATCATCACTGTGTCTGCGTCGCCAACGGACGCAGGGTAAACCACCTCACCCATGCGATCGAACATGAAGCCGACTGATCCGGTTTCGCCCAAGTTGCCACCGTTTTTGGAAAACGTAGATCGAACCACAGACGCGGTGCGGTTTTTGTTGTCGGTCATCGCCTCGACGATCACGGCCACACCGCTGGGGCCATAACCTTCGTAACGGATTTCGTCGTAGTTATCGCCTTCGCCCGCTTCGGATTTCTTGATCGCGCGATCAATTACATCCTTTGGCACAGACAAGGATTTGGCCTCTTTGACGGCCATCCGCAGGCGCGGGTTTTTGTCCGGGTCAGGGTCGCCCATCTTGGCGGCCACAGTGATTTCCTTGGCCAATTTTGAAAACAGCTTAGAGCGCAGTTTGTCTTGGCGACCTTTGCGGTGCTGAATATTCGCCCATTTTGAGTGGCCAGCCATGTCGATATCCTATTCGTCTTTGATTTGGTCCGTCTTATGCCACATCAGGGGAGCGGATCAAGCAGGTGTTGTTAATTGGTTTTGTTTCAAAACCAAGCCTCCGGCGGACATATTTTTACTCAGAAAAAATCAGAGCGGCCAGATCATCGGGATCACAAAGCTTACGATGGGTGCAAGCGATAGATTTAGCGGGATACCGAATTTTAGGAAATCCGCGAATCTGTATCCACCGGGGCCATAAACAAGCGTGTTGGTTTGATATCCGATTGGGGTCGCAAAACTGGCGCTTGCGGCAATCATGACGGCGACCACAAGCGGACGTGGATCAACGCCCAGCGCCGTGGCCAGCCCAATCGCCACCGGCGTCATCACCACGGCAACCGCATTATTGCTGACCAATTCGGTTAGCAGTGATGACAGCAGATAAACCGAAAGCACCACAAAGAACGGCGGCAGCACGGTCATCACAGGCGAAATGGCGTCAGCGATCATTGCCACGGCGCCAGAAGATTGCAGCGCGCCTCCGACCCCAAGCATCGCAAAAATCAGCGCAAGCAGGCGACCGTCAATGTACGAAAATGCCTCTTCTCCGTCGATGCAGCCTGCCATCAAAACAACCGTCACGCCAACCATCGCGAGCATCAAAATGGGGGCGACATTCAGTGCGGCGAGAACCACAACCGACAGCAATGTCGCAATCGCAACCCATGCACGGCCACGGCGAAACGCCCGTTCAGACGGTTTGGACACGTCACCAAGGTTCATATCATCGGCCAACCGCGAGATATCCTCGGGCGAGCCCTCAAGCAGCAGGGTATCCCCGACGCGGACGACCAGATCGTCCATCTGCCGCCCGATGTTCGTATCACGACGGTGCACGGCCAACGTGTAAACTGCATAGCGACGGCGCAGGCGCATCGCCCCAAGCGTGCGGCCAACCATTTTACAGTTGGGTGTGATCAGGACTTCGACGGTTGTGGTTTCGACCGCCGATACCTGATCTACGCGGCGTAATTCTGGGGTTGCTTGTAGCGACAACAGTTCTGACATGGCGGTACGCAGCACGACGCGGTCATTCTTTTGTAAAACGACACCTTGCATATCACGGCGTAACGACGCGTCGCCACGGATGACGTCAATCAGGCGTACGCCATCGCGTTTGAACAATTGCACACCCATAACATCGCGACCAATTAGGTTGCTTTCAAGGGGAATGACCGCCTCGGAAAAGAACCGCATTTTGGACCGGTCAGACAGTAGAGTCGCCATGCTTGCGCGGTCAGGCAGCAGGCGCGGCCCCGCAAAATACAGATAGATAAACGTCCATGTGACGACGACCAAACCGATGGGAAAAATTTCCAATATACCAAACGGCTTCATCCCCGATGCGCGAGCCACGCCGTCAACCAATAGGTTTGTCGAGGTACCCAGCAGGGTCATCGTCCCACCCACGATCGCTGCATAACTAAGCGGAATCAGCAGCTTAGACGCTGATGTACCCAAGGTTTTGGCCAATTGAACGAATACAGGGATCATGACAACCACCAGCGGTGTATTGTTCATAATTGCACTGGCAAAGGCCACAAACACCAGCGATCCGCCAATTGCACGCGCAGGGTTTTTCACCGCTTGGCGTTCAACCATGCGCGTAAACGCATTCAACGCGCCTGTACGCACCAACGCCCCCACGATGATGAACATCGCCGCAATCGTCCACGGCGCAGGGTTCGCCAAGGCCATGACCGCATCGTCATATGACAACACGCCTGTGACAAGTAACGTGGATACGCCGATCAACGCGACGACTTCGGTTGGATAGACTTCGCGCAAGAACATCACGAACATCACGGCGACAACGGCCAAGGTCAGCCAAGCGCCTTGCGCCTGCGACAGGGAAATCAGATCAATCATGTTTCAATTTCAGCATCAACGTGGCGTGGGCGCACAAGTGCGATCCCACAGAGCATCAGCACCAACGCAGCCCAAACCCAGCCAGAATACCTTTCGCCAAGCAGCAGCATCGCCCAGATGACGCCAAAGCCGGTCACAAGATAGGACACCTGCCCCGCGAATACTGCCCCTGCACGCCCAACAAGCCAAACATAGGTGATATAGACCGACACATGGATCAGCGACGACAGCAGAAACGCTAAATCCGCAAGAATGTAAGGTGGGCGCGGGTCAATGAACTGGCCCGTGGACAGTGCCAACGGCAACGCAATTGCGGTTCCCAGACATGACGCACCACAAAGTAATTGCACCGGATCAAGCCCGCCTGTGCCCCATTTCGCGACAACATTCCCCTCGATTGCATAGCAAAGCGGCGCGATCAGGGCCAAAGGCAGGATCGCGACCATTGCGCGGTCTGGCAGGCTCGCTTCGGGGAATGCGATCAGACTGACACCCAAAAGGCCCAGCGACAACCCGGCCATGCGTCGCCATGTGAACCAATCAGTACCCAGCGCGAGCGCAATCGGAAAGGCGAGCATCGGAATGGTCGCGATCACAATTGACATGACCCCCGCTGGTAGGAAAAATGCGGCACGGTAGCTGGCAGTATTCGGGATCAGCGTCCCGATCAGGGCGATCATCGCAAAAAACCCGAAGGTTTTGGCCGATAGCGGCAGCGGCTTGCGCTGGATCAGCAACAAGGTGCTTGTCAGCACTGCTCCAATCGCCAGTTGCCAGAAAATGAGCCCAAACGGCAGGTATCCTGCGCCTACTGTGATCTTGGTCAGCGGTTGGGTCATGCCCCAGCCCGCACCAAGAAATACCAGAATAATCGTTAGGCGGGCGCGTTCATTCATGCGGGGCCAGCGGCAGACAATCGGCCACCTTGGCGAACCATTTCAACCCGCGCGGCCTTACCTGTGCGGTCATCGGTTTCCACGTAAAGGCCCGACAACGTCGCTTCTGATGCGGCGGGCGTGAACCTTTCCTTTGGCATACCGGTGATAAAACGGCGCAAAGGCTCGGCTTTATCCATGCCGATGACTGAATTGTAATCGCCGCACATGCCTGCATCTGACTGAAACGCAGTGCCGCCAGACAAGATCATCGCGTCGGCAGTTGGCACATGGGTATGTGTGCCCACAACGATGCTGGCGCGGCCATCACAGAAATGACCGACAGCCATCTTTTCAGACGTGGCTTCACAGTGAATGTCCACAAGGCTTGCTTGAACTGCGCCCCCCATCGGGTATTGGCGCAACACGGCGTCCAGCGCCGAAAACGGGTCATCAAAGGGGCGTTTCATAAACACTTGGCCCAGCGCTTGGGTCACCATGACCTTGCGACCTTGGGTCGCGGGGAACACACGCACCCCAACACCCGGTGCAGCCTTGGAGAAATTCAGCGGACGGATGATACGCGGCTCATGCGTCGCAAACGTCATCATGTCCTTTTGGTCAAACGCATGGTCGCCCAGCGTCAGCACATCAACGCCGGCATCCAGCAACGTCTTAGCATGGGCGCCCGAAAGCCCCATACCGCCGGTCGCGTTTTCACCATTGACCACAACAAAATCAAGCCGCCAATCACGCCGCAGTCGTGGCAGGTGATCAATCACCGCCGTCCGGCCTGCGCGGCCCATCACATCACCTAGGAAAAGTATCTTCATAGGCCCCTGTTACGGGTAACGGCGCATTTCTTCTACAAGAATTTTGGGTTTCCAAATCTTAGCCTGAAAACGCTTGTTAGAACGATGTTTGACCGCTCTCGGTAATCATCAGATTAAGCGGTTGATCCGTTGGTTCCAACGGGATGCTGTCAGCCTGTTGCGCGGTGTAGGCAAAGCCGATCGCAAGCGTCGCTTGATTGGCGCGCAGCCCCTCTAAGGTCCGGTCGTAAAACCCACCACCATAGCCAAGTCGCCCGCCAGTTAAATCATAGGCCACCAAAGGCACGATGACGATTTCAGGTGTCATCCAATCGCCCTCAGCCGGAATAAACGCACCAAATTCTCCTGCGATCATCTCAACGCCCGGTTCCCACAGGCGGAACTTCAGCAGTTGACCAGCCCCAAGGATCATAGGGACACCAACGGGACCATGCGCTGACGCCTCTTCCATCGCGGCGGTCGGGTCAATTTCAGTACGCATCGCCATATATCCCGCAAGCGGCACACCGCGGTGGCCTGCCAGAAATGCACTAAGATATGCCGCTGTGCCAACCCCGCTATCATGCGCAACTTTGCGGCGGGCAAAGGCAGCTTTGCGCGCGGCGTCCTTGCGTTCAGTTAAAGTAGCCATGCTGATGCCAATCCCAAAAATGCGAAAAATCCGATGACGTCTGTGACGGTGGTCACAAATGCACCCGACGCCAGTGCAGGGTCAACGCCGCCCCGTTCAAGCAACACCGGCACCATTGTGCCCGCAAGCCCTGCAACAACCATGTTAATCACCATCGCCACGGCGATCACAACACCAAGCATCAGGGTACCAAACCAAACCGCGCTCACGATGCCCATCACAACGGCAAAGATCATACCATTCACCAGTCCAACAAGCGCTTCACGGCGGATAACCCGCCAAACGTTTGCCCCTGTCAAATCGCGGGTCGCAAGCGCGCGCACGGCGACCGTCAACGACTGCGTACCTGCATTGCCGCCCATCGATGCGACGATCGGCATCAGCACAGCCAAGGCGACAAACCCCGAGATCGTATCTTCAAACATCGAAATCACCAGCGAAGCAAAGATCGCAGTCACAAGGTTCACCGCCAACCACGGAAACCGTTGGCGAGTGGTCGCAATAACGCGGTCAGACAATGACCCTTCGCCAACACCGGCAAGGCGCAAAATGTCTTCTTCCGCTTCTTCTTCCAGAAACGCCATCGCGTCATCGATGGTAATCACGCCAACAATGCGGTCGTCATCATCGACCACGGGGGCGGTGATCATGTGATAGTGGTTGATCGCTTGGGCGACTTCTTCAACGTCCTGATTGACGTGAAAGGTGCGGAACGTGTCTTCGACAATATCCGACAACGGCACGTCGCGGCGCGATGACAGCAACCGGCCCAACGTGACATAGCCCACGGCCTTAAGGCGCGGATCAACAAGGATCACGTGGTAAAACTGGTCTGGCAGGTCAACGTCATCAGACCGCAAGAAATCAATCGCCTCACCAACAGTCCAATGATCCGGCGCGCGGACAAGTTCGGACTGCATGTGACGACCAGCGGATTCCTCTGGGTATGACAGCGCCTGTTCAACCGCGACACGGTCACCAGCATCCAGCGCATCCAGAGCGGCCTCTTGTTGTTCCTCGTCCAGATATTCAACCAAATCAACAACGTCATCGGTTTCCAGCTCGCGGACGGCGTCAGCAAATTCATCGGGGGCAAGGCTTTCGATGACCTCTTCGCGCAGCTTTTCATCCAGTTCGGACAGAACATCGCCGTCCATGCCACCTTTCCACACACTCAACAAATCGCGCCGCTGGCGGCTGTCGATCAGTTCGATCAGGTGGGCAATATCGGCAGGGTGCAGCGGGTCAAGCAAAGCGTCAACATAGACGGATTGTCCAGTCTCAACCGCGCTCATTACGTCGGCGACTAGACGGTCGGAAATACCAAAGGCTTCGTCGTCGATGTCATCAGGTACATCAGTCATCGCGCCGCCTCCTTTGTCCGTCTTTGGGCAACATAACGTCTTGCGAACATCGCACAAGCGGCGGTAAGCCAATTACTGGCGATTTACAGCGCGGCGCTGCACGGCCTAAGGTGATATTATGACAAAACAGCTTTTATTTGGAACGACCCTGCAATTTACTGGCCAACCGTTGGTCGACGCGTGGGAAGACTGCGTGCATGTGATCAGCGCCGGCGCTGTGTTGGTCGAGGACGGCCAGATTACAGCCGTTGATGACGCAAGCTCGCTGAAATCTGCCCATCCGGACGCACAAATCACCGATTACGGGACCGACCTGATAACCGCAGGCTTTATCGATGCGCATATGCATTACCCACAAACTGCGATGATTGCGAGCTGGGGCAAGCAACTTATTGACTGGCTCAACACCTATACTTTCCCCGAAGAAAGCCGCTTTGGCGACGCCGATTACGCAACCGAGATCGCAGGCCGGACCTGTGATTTGGCAATCGCACATGGCACCACAACGCTGACCAGCTTTTGCACGATCCATCCAACCAGCGTGAACGCGTTTTTCGATGCAGCCGCCACACGCGGCATGGCTGTGATCGCAGGCAAAACCTGTATGGACCGGAACGCACCAGATACCCTGCGCGACACGGCGCAGACGGCCTATGACGATAGCAAAGCCTTGTTGGAGAAATGGCATGGCAATGGGCGGGCAACTTATGCGATCACACCGCGATTTTCACCGACGTCGACCCCCGACCAGCTGGCAGCACTTGGCGCGCTTTGGGCTGAAAACCCAGATTGCCTGATGCAGACGCACCTGTCCGAACAGCACGACGAGATTGCATGGGTGCGCGATCTGTTCCCAACCGCGCGCGATTATTTGGATACCTACGAGGCCCACGGATTGCTCAGCGCAAAAGGCATTTATGGGCATGCCATCCACCTGGAACCACGCGAGATTGATCGGCTATCCGAAATTGGCGGCGGCTTGGTCCACTGCCCCACATCCAACACCTTCATTGGGTCAGGATTATTCGACACGCTGGGCCTTGCGGCGCGAGGTATTAGCACAGGACTGGCGACAGACACAGGCGGCGGATCATCGTTTTCGATGTTGCACACAATGGCTGCGGCCTACGAGATCGGGCAGTTGCGCGGCACCGCGTTACACCCTGCACAATTGATGTGGATGGCGACCGAAGGGTCCGCCGCAGTACTGCACAAATCTGGCGAAATCGGACACTTGGGCGCGGGCTCGGCGGCGGATATCACCGTGCTGAACCTTGCGTCGACTCCCGCAATCGCACAGCGTCATGCGCGCGCCACCGACGTTTGGGATGCGCTATTCCCGACCATCATGATGGGCGATGATAGGGCCATTCGCGATGTCTGGATCGCGGGCGTACGTCAGCAGGGCTGATACAGCATCAATACCCACGTATCGCCCGCACGGCCAAGCCCGTAGCTTGCCATGCCTGTGTTCACCATATTGCGACGGTGGCCTTCGGATGCCATCCATCCGGCAAAGACTTCGACAGAAGACATTTGCCCCTTGGCGATGTTTTCGCCAATGCCGCAGGCCGGAATACCCGCCACCGCCGCACGGGCACCAGAGCTGATACCTTCAAGCGAATTATGTGAAAAATAACCGCGCCTATCCATATCAACAGCATGGGCGCGGGCGACGGCTGCCAATTGGGCATTATGTGCAATTGGTTTGCTGCGTACATTTTGAAATTGGGCATCAAAGCCCGCATCAGGCGCCTGACTTCAAACCAACGTGCGGACCTGCTGGTTTGAAACGGTTGCTATAGGAATGGGGATAATAATTGGCACACAGGCGGAGAGCCCCAAAATTATTGCCAGTACGCGAATAAATTATCCTAACGCCAACTTTGTGGCCAATGTGTTTTGGCGGGCTATCACAGCACCCAAATCAATCGTCATCATGCGACCGCCCGCGACAACGCGGCGGCCTTCAACAAACAAATCCCGTACTTTATTGGGGCCAGCAAGCACCAAAGCCGCGGGGTCCCAACTTCCAGCAGATTCAATGCCAGTAACATCCCAGATTGCGATATCTGCACGCAGTCCGACGGCAATCTGGCCACAATCCACCCGTCCAAGCACCTGCGCGCCGCCACGGGTGGCAATAAATAGTGCCTCATCTGCGGACATGGCATCAGCACCGTTTTGCACGCGCTGCAACAGCATGGTCTGGCGGGCTTCACCCATCAGATTGCCCGTGTCATTGCTGGCTGACCCATCAACCCCAAGTCCGACCTTAACGCCCGCGTCGCGCATTTGGCGAATAGGCGCGATCCCTGAACCAAGGCGGCAATTTGAGCACGGACAATGCGACACGCCTGTGCCTGATCTCGAGAATAAATCAATCTCTTGGCCGTCCAGTTTAACGCAATGCGCATGCCAGACGTCGTCACCCGTCCAGCCCAGATCCTCGGCGTATTGACCGGGCCTGCAGCCAAATTTTTCCAATGAATAGGTTATATCTTCGTCGTTTTCGGCCAGATGAGTATGCATCATGACACCTTTGTCGCGGGCCAATATGGCAGCGTCACGCATCAAATCACGGCTCACGGAAAACGGGGAACAGGGGGCAACGCCGACGCGGACCATCGCGCCCTCGCTTGCGTCATGAAACGCATCAATGACACGAATGCAGTCATCCAGAATGGCAGGCTCTGCCTCGACCAATGCATCAGGTGGCAAGCCCCCATTGCTCTCACCGATGCTCATGGCGCCACGCGTCGGGTGAAACCGCAGCCCAACCTCGGACGCAGCGGCAATCGTATCATCCAAGCGCGACCCGTTTGGATAAAGATACAGATGATCCGACGTCAATGTGCAACCCGACAATGCAAGCTCGGCCAAGCCAACTTGGGCAGAGATATACATCTCTTCTGGGCCAAATTTGGACCAAATCGGATAAAGCGTTTGCAGCCAGCCAAACAGCAGCGCGTCTTGACCACCAGGCACAGCCTTGGTCAGCGATTGATAAAGATGATGGTGGGTATTGACCAAACCAGGCGTGACGACACAGCCCGATACATTAACAATCTCAGCGCCTTCAACAACCAAATCAGGACCGATCGCCGCAATGACACCGCCAGAAAGATGAATATCAACGCCGCGCTGGCGACTACGGGTGTCATCCATTGTCAGAACAACATCCGCGCCGCGCAAGATCACGTCAGCCATCAATAATCTCCTGTAATGTGGCCAATGCAACCGCGTGCACATCCGCGTTTGCCGCAGCAATCACGCGACCCCCAAGATGCGCCACGCCACCCTGCCAATTTGATACAATGCCGCCCGCGGCCTTAATCACGGCAATCGGGGCGTGAATGTCGTAGGGCTGCAAACCAGCCTCGATCACCAAGTCGACCTGCCCCGCGGCCAGCAATGCATAGCCGTAACAGTCCATGCCATAGCGGGTCAGCTTTACTGCTTTGGACACCGCCTCGAACGCGCGACGTTCCAACGGCGTGCCCACTTCTGGGAAGGTGGAAAGTAAAGTCGCGTCTGGCAAATGGGTGCGCGCACGGGTCACCAATGGGGTTGTGCCGTGCGGGCCAGTCAATGTGGCGTGGCCAAACCCACCCACAAATCGCTCGCCGATATAAGGTTGATCAATGATGCCAAACTGCGGACCAGCTACATTTGAAACGGCGATAAGAACACCCCACGTCGGTGTTCCGCTGATATATCCACGCGTGCCATCAATCGGATCAAGCACCCAAGTTAGGCCAGACGTCCCCGCACTCGTGCCCATTTCTTCGCCCAAAATACCATCATCAGGGCGCTCAACCTCTAGAATCGCGCGCATCGCGGCCTCTGCCGCACGGTCCGCTTCGGTGACGGGATCAAAAATCGCATCAGGTTTGGATTTATCGTCTGAAACGAGATCAGGCGTACGAAACAAACGTAAGGTTTGGACGCGCGCAACGTCTGCAAGCAAATGCGCGACGCGTACGATATCTTGCTGTGTTGCTTTATCTATAGAGAGCATTTCGCGCTACCGTTTGCTTATTATTGTTCAACAATCGGTAACGCGCAGACCCCCCACTGGTCAAGCAGCCTTAAGCGACTTCGCTCAAAACGCGGGCCAAATCGAATAGGCGGCGACGCTGATTTTCAGGAATAGCATAATACGACCGTAACAATTCCAACGCCTCTTTGTCTGTCAGAACATCGCTTGGCACGTCGCCTTCGCCGGGTTGGGCAGCGGATGCGTCTAGACCCTCAAAAAAGAACGATACTGGCACGGTCAACACGTTCGCGATGTCCCAAAGACGGGAGGCGCTGACGCGGTTCATGCCTGTTTCATATTTCTGGATTTGCTGAAATTTGATCCCAACAGCCTCTGCCAACTGTTGCTGGGTCGTGCCATTCATCCAGCGACGTTGACGAATGCGTTTACCGACATGGACGTCTACATGATGCTTCATGGATCTATTCCTAACTTCAAAAATTCAACTGTTGGTAAAGTGGCAAATCAAAAGGGTCGAGCGCTTCCGGCTCAGTCCTCTGTGCCTCCTCTGCGATAAAACACGCAACGGTTGCAGCGCGCTACCTGACCTTTAGGACAGGTAAAAAGCTAATTTCTCACTTACAGAACCGATTGTGGTCGACAATTACTTCGGATCGGGCCAATAAAATAGCAAAAAGCCATTAAGAACACTAAGCATTTGGCAAAGGGGCATCATATGCGCGCATTTCAGGTAGACAACTTTGCAGACGGTCCGCAACTTGCCATCACGCAACAACCGACGCCGTCAAAAGGCGAGGTTCTTTTAAAAATCGACGCATGTGGTTTAAACTTTGCCGACCTTCTAATGACGAATGGCACCTATCAAGATACGCCCAAACCCCCGTTTTCGTTGGGAATGGAAGTCTGCGGAACAGTCGTTTCCCTTGGCGACAGCGTTGATACCCCAGCAATAGGATCCCGCGTCGCGGTGTTTGGTGGCTCCGGCGGGTTGGCCGAATTTGGTGTTTTTCCAGCGGCAAATTGCTTACCAGTCCCAGACAATATGCCCTCTGATGTCGCCGCAGGGTTTTATGTGGCTTATGGTACATCCCATTTGGCGCTGACAGATCGGGCACGCCTGCAAAAAGGCGAAACGCTCTTGGTTTTGGGCGCAGCTGGCGGTGTTGGGCTTACGGCGGTCGAAATCGGCAAAGCACTGGGTGCCAAAGTCATCGCAGTTGCACGCGGCGCTGATAAGCTTGCGGTTGCACGCAACGTAGGGGCCGATCACTTGATTGACAGCACGCAGGGTAATTTCACCGATGCAGTCAAAGCACTGGGCGGGGCCGATGTTGTCTATGATCCAGTTGGCGGCGACGGGTTCAAATCAGCCATGCGGGCCTGCAAACCAAAGGCGCGCATGATCGTCATCGGTTTTGCTAGCGGGGACGTACCGCCAGTGCCCGCCAATATCATTTTGGTCAAAAACATCGACGTGCTTGGGTTTTATTGGGGCGGATACCTCAAGTTTGCGCCGCAAACTGTGATGGACAGTATTAACACGCTGATGGACATGTTTACTGCGGGTAAATTGAAGCCCCACGTCAGCCATGTTTTACCGCTGGATCAAGCCCAAGAGGCGCTCGAATTGCTCCGCTCGCGCAAATCCACAGGTAAGGTCGTGGTGACAATGGGGCCACCACCCGCAAGCTGAATTAAGCCGACACGACCTGCGGCAACTGACCCATGCGGTATGCAGATGTGATCATCGCAACCAAATCATCCAGCGCAGGGCCAGCGCCTGCATCGCCACGGTAAAGATTGATCTCCATTTCGCCCAACGGCGGCAATCCGGCGCTGGCATCAATTTGTGACAGATGGCTGGGCGCAGTCCCCTCAAGGCTTGCATGCACAGCCAAATCCGCGCTTACTGTCGCTTCAATCGCAGTTTGACCGTCGCCTTCAATCGCCATTTCCCACGGCATGCCCGCAGCATCCAAGCTGCGCTGCGCGGTGGTCCGAAATAGGCAGACGCTTGAGAACGCTAACCGCAACGGACGCGCCCGCCCCGCCTGCCCATTTGGCGCGCCGATCCAGATCATCTTGCGCCTCGTCACGGTCTGATGGCCCGGCGTGCCTTCGGGTTCTGTCGTCAGAATTATATCCACCTCGCCGCGGGCATGTTGTGCCTTAAGCAGGTTGGTGTTGGACGATATCAGTTTAATGCGCAAACGCGGGTACGCTTGTGCAAAGCGCTGCAATACCAGCGGAATCGCAGGGTAAATAATGTCACTTGGCACGCCAACCGTAATCTCGCCTTCATAATCCGTCGACGTCATGCGGCCATAGATTTCGTCGTTCAGCGCAAGCATCCGGCGGGCATAGCTCAGCAGTTGTTCACCCATTGGGTTCAACGCGATGGTACGGGCGGACCGGTCAAGCAACGCAATGCCAAGCCCGTCTTCCAATCGCTTGAGCTGCATAGAGACCGCAGACTGCGTCAGGTTCAAAAAACCCGCTGCGCGCGTAACGCCACCCGCATCCGCCACCGCCACAAAGGACCGCAGAGCCGTTAAATCCAAATTTCGCGCCATATCAATTATCCTGATGCATTATCCAAAAAAATTTATTTCACTTAAGTGTTGGAAAGCGCAATACATCAAGCATTCAAATATGAACCACAAATCGCATCACGAAAGGACATGATTTTTCAGATCTAAGCCTCAACTCTTGCACCCCACGCCCTCGCGCCAGCCTTTGGGCACGCCTGACCGTTTGGCGCGCCTTGGGAAGGCAGCGGCGCGATTTGGCTGGACTGGATGCGCATCAGCTTCGCGACATCGGTATTACCGCGCAGCAAGCCGAAACAGAGGCCGCTCGGCCGGTTTGGGACGCACCTTCGCATTGGACACGGTGACCAAACCGCGACATTCCGGCACAATTAAGAGAGTTTTCGCGACTTGCGTGCGTTGATCCTCTTGAAAACTGAGCAAATTCAGCCAATATTGGTTGTAAGGTTGCCGCTGATGGCACCACAGCGCTTACTGGAGGTCTGAAATGGCTCAATTTGATACGATCCGCACGGCGGGCAATGTCCGCACTGCCGAGATCGATGAAGGGCTTCGCGCCCATATGAATAAAGTCTACGGCACGATGTCCGTAGGTCTGTTGCTGACGTTTGCGGCCGCTTGGGCCGTAGGTAATAACGCAATCTTAATGCAAACTCTGTTCACAGGCATGACACGTTATCTCGTGATGTTCGCACCGCTGATCATGATTTTCGCGTTTAGCGCGATGCTTAACCGCATGTCCGCCGCTGGCGCGCAGCTGTTCTTTTATGCATTCTCCGCGATGATGGGTGTCTCGATGTCTTATATCTTCGTTGTATTCACGGGGATTTCAATCGCGCAGACATTCCTGATCACATCAATCGCCTTCGCCGGTTTGTCGCTTTATGGGTATACCACAAGGAAGGACATTTCTGGTTGGGGTGGCTTTTTGATCATGGGCGTTATTGGCCTCGTCGTTGCGATGGTTGTTAACATCTGGCTGCAGTCACCTGCTATCATGTTCGCTGTATCCGCAATTGGTGTACTGATCTTTGCGGGCCTCACAGCCTATGACACACAGAAGATCAAGAACGACTACATCGCACACGCCGCACACGGTGATAGCGAATGGTTGGGCAAAGCCGCCATCATGGGCGCGATCAACCTTTACCTTGATTTCATCAACATGTTCCAGTTCCTGTTGATGTTCATGGGTGGCCGCGAATAATCAAACCTAAAGGTTTGAAACAATAGAGGGGCCGGTGCTAATGCACCGTCCCCATTTTTTTGCTGATTGGCTAACCTACAACCACCTGCACACCATAGCAAAAAGGGCCGCACATTTCTGCACGACCCTTTCAAATTCTAATAAGAGGCGATCAGTTACTTGATCTTGCCTTCTTTGTATTCCACGTGCTTGCGTACAACTGGGTCATACTTACGCACGACCATTTTCTCAGTCATGGTACGGGCGTTTTTCTTCGTTACGTAGAAGTGGCCAGTTCCCGCAGTGGAGTTCAGGCGGATTTTGATGGTGGTAGGCTTCGCCATGTCTCATCACTTTCTTGGGTTTAGGGCCACGCGGCGCGCGGCACGTATATCTGATTAAGCCGTCTTTTACCCTCGTGCGGCCCCGAGTCAACCGCAAAGCGCCGCATCGGCGGCCTGCAGCCATAGAAAAGTGCGGGTGGTCTGTAAGCCGGATTTTGTCTAGGGCATCGCTGCCCCGAGATGATCATTCATCTGGACTGATTGTTACCAACCAGCCTCTAGCTGCCAACCCGGGTCTCTGTGGTCCAAGCACCCACGCCGCAAGCGACACGAGACCCCTATTTGGCATTGCTCCCGGTGGGGCTTGCCGTGCCGTCTGTGTTGCCACATCCGCGGTGGGCTCTTACCCCACCGTTTCACCATTACCTCCATATAGAAGGCAGTCTGTTCTCTGTGGCGCTATCCCTAGGGTTACCCCCGCTGGGTATTACCCAGCACCGTGCTTTTCATGGAGTCCGGACTTTCCTCGAGGTGTTACCACCCCGCGACCATCCGACCACCCGCATCTGCCAGCTACGTGCTAGGCGCGTTTGCGTCAACGGGGAATCGGTTTGCCAAATCAGTAAGCAAAGCCATGTCAGCAGCACACGGCGGCCCATGGGCGTGCGGGCGGTAATGCAATCGAAAGCAGTGCAGCGCCAGATCAGGGTCATCTGTGGCGGTAAAGCCCGCGCGCTGCATAAGCGGCACAAACTGTTCCAATGGTGCGGGATCGACAGCCGTTGGCCACACAGCCAAGCCCATGCGCCCTAAGCGCTGCCAGTCAAACCGCGCACCTGGGTCGATCTTGCGGCCAGGGGCCATGTCTGAATGGCCAATAACGCGGTGCGCCGGAATATTCCAGCGGGTCATAATGCCCGCGATCAGATCGCAAAGGCTGTCCATCAATGGCGCAGAAAACGGCGAATACCCATCATTTGACAGCTCAATCCCAATAGATGCGGAGTTCACATCCGTGACCCCGCCCCAACGCCCAGCTCCCGCATGCCACGCGCGCATATCCTCGGCAACCAGCGACATGACCTCGCCATCAGGGGCAATCAGGTAATGGGCGGATACTTCTGTGTCAGGGTTGCACAGCGTGCGACAGGCAGCCGCCGTGTCTGGCATGGCCGTATAGTGAATGACGATGATCGACGGCACAGCCCCCCCCTTGCGCAGCCCAAAGTTGGGCGACAAGAAATTAGAGGGCTGGCAGGTTAGGCCCGTCAGCGGCCTGCTGCTAACAAGAACGGTGCAGGATTCCATCCGCAGGCGAAGCCATCACCATCAGGATCAAGTCCCTTGCGATCGCGCTCCGGTCCACCACTGACCAAGAAATCGCGCTGTGCGGCATCTGGCGACATGTATTTCACGCAGTTGCGCTGAAACCGCGCTTGGGTCCCAAAGATCGACCGTGAATACCATTCTTGACCCATTTGGTTGGGCGCATTTAATGCGTAGTCAACAATATTGGGGCCAGTGTCCGCAGGGCGGGTAGGCAATGCAGTTGGCTGGATTTGCTCGCGAGCAGCGGCTTGAGTCGCACGGCGTTGCGCATCCGACTCGATCGATTCGCGACCGGAGACGGCGCTAAATTCCTGTTCGTCCGAAATAGCACCATTGTTGCTGGCAGGCGCAGCAGCGGCAACCACGCTGGCCGATGGCTTCATCGCCGACATCGGCGCGCCGTTTGGCGCGGCTTGACCAATGCCCGCAGCGGCCAGATCAGACGATCCGATCGCACCTGTTTGCACGGACGCTGGGGCGGCAAATGTCGTGGACCCAGACGCGGCCAAAGCGGCGTCACGGCGGGCACGTTCCATGGCGAAATCGGCAGCGCTGCTAAACCCTGGTCCTGCGTTGCTTGCAGGCACCGGCGGGGTGCAGGCCTGTAAAATGACCATACCAATAACTGCGACGCCCAGCATTTTCACGATATTCACCTACCCTAAACAAACGTATTTACGATCTTTACCACCACTTTTGCGGCTTGGCCACAAATCCGGCAGCCTGTTCCAGCGCATAAGCGACATTCAGTAGATCGCCCTCTTCCCACGGACGACCAATCAGCTGAAGCCCAAGCGGCAAGCCGTTGGCGTCCACACCAGCAGGCACCGCAATACCGGGCAGACCTGCAAGGTTGACCGTCACCGTAAATACATCGTTAAGATACATCTGGATCGGATCAGCATCGACCATGTCGCCCAAACCAAACGCGGCAGACGGGGTTGCAGGCGTCAGGATGGCGTCAACACCAGCTGCAAACACCTGATCAAAGTCACGCTTGATCAACGCACGGACCTTGCGGGCGCGGTTGTAATAGGCGTCGTAAAAACCAGCGGACAGAACATATGTGCCAACCATCACGCGGCGCTGCACCTCGGCACCAAAACCTTCGGCGCGGGTCTTTTCATACATCTCAGTGATGCCATCACCAGCGTCCAGCTTAGCACGGTGGCCAAAGCGCACACCGTCATAACGCGCAAGGTTCGATGACGCCTCGGCTGGCGCAATCACATAATATGCAGGCAGCGCGTATTTGGTGTGCGGCAGCGTGATATCGCGGATGATCGCACCCGCATCCTTAAGCATCCCGGTGCCGTCTTCCCAAAGTTTTTCGATCTCGGCAGGCATACCGTCCATGCGATATTCTTTTGGAATACCAATGACCTTGCCTTTGATATCGCCCGTCAAAGCAGCCTCAAAATTCGGCACTGCCATATCCATGCTGGTGCTGTCTTTAGGGTCGTGACCACACATGGCTTCGAGCATAATCGCGCTATCACGGACGTCTTTGGTCATCGGACCAGCTTGATCGAGCGACGACGCAAATGCGACTACCCCCCATCGAGACACGCGGCCATAAGTCGGCTTAATACCAGTGATGCCAGTGAACGCGGCAGGTTGGCGGATCGACCCACCCGTGTCAGTCCCCGTGGCACCGAGGCAAAGATCAGCAGCAACTGCGGACGCGGACCCACCTGATGACCCACCTGGGGTCAATTCGCGATCATCAAATTTCCACGGGTTCACGGCGTTGCCATAAACGGATGTCTCGTTCGACGACCCCATGGCAAATTCGTCCATGTTAAGCTTGCCCAGCATCACGGCGCCCGCGTCAAACAACTGGGTCGTGACGGTGGATTCGTATTCGGGTTTGAACCCGTTTAAAATACCAGACGCGGCCTGCGACGGGACGCCTTTGGTGCAGAACAGATCTTTGATGCCCAGTGGGATACCACACATATCAGGCGCGTCGCCGGATTTAATCCTGACATCAGCCGCAGCGGCTTGTGCTTTTGCAATATCAGGCGTGTGATGGACAAAAGCGTTCAATGCACCAGCGCCTTCAATCGCGCCGAGATAGGCGTTGGTCAATTCAGCGGATGATACATCCCCCTTGCGCAATGCGTCGCGGGAAGAGGCGATTGTGAGCTTGGATAGATCAGTCATTATTCAACCACCTTCGGCACAGCAAAAAACCCTTCACGGGCATCGGGAGCGTTTTTCATCACGGCGGCTTGTTGGCTGCCATCGGTCACAACATCGGTGCGGCGTTTTAGGCGCTGCGGAGTGACAGAGGTCATTGGCTCAATGCCATCCACGTCAACTTCATTAAGTTGCTCGATAAAGCCCAGAATGGCGGAAAATTCCTGCGCCAATGCTGGCAACGCGTCATCTTCAACCTTGATGCGGGCCAATTTGGCAACGCGGCGGGCGGTTTCGGTGTCAATCGACATGGGCGGGCCTCCGGACGGGGGATAAGATTGACATCGCGTCTACCCGCGCGGCCCCCGCCCTGCAAGGGTTCGACATGGAATTTTGGAGCGTGTTTTCTGCAGGGTCAGCCTGATCAAAAAACCATCAGCGCGGCATGCGGCTGTTATGGGACAATTGTCGTCAATCCGCACCCGCCCGCAGGGTCGGGCCACCCCAGACAAAAGGTGCCCCTTTTGCCCCGGAGTGGGCGACCGCACCACCCCCTAATGGTCGCGGGCCGCCATCGCGTCATGGGCCGCCTGCATACCGCGCTCCACCAAATCGCTGACCTCTGCGGCATGTGTTTGCAACGCGGCAACCACGTCAGGGTCATCAGACGTTTGCACAACTGCAACGCCTATTTCGGTCATCTCGATCTCGGTCACGATAGACTCGGGGCGTTCGAACAAAATATCCAAGGTCTGGCTTTGGATTAGGATTTGTGGGTCACGTTTATCATCGACACGCTGAATCATCCCCGTGACGTGGCTAACTAGCAATTCGCGAAGCTCCGGATTATCAGTCTCAGTCACAGTAAGAATACCGTTGGGCAAGTTTTCGACGGTGCGTGTCAGCTCCTTGTGGTTCTCAAACATGGCGCGCAATTCAGCAACCTCGTGATCTTGCGTATCCACGCCGTTCAACATCGGGGTGCCGATGACATTATGGATAATCTTTTCGCCCATCAGGTTTGACATCGCATTGTGCATGCCGCCCATGGACCGCATGCCGACATACGCGCCGCCTGCGATCAACACGACCGAACCGAGAACCACCAGCCCAACAGTTCGTTTTTGCATTGATCTCATCCCATCAAATAAAACATTTCAAAAGAGGAATATGTTGTTGTTGGCCCGCTATCAAGCCGCATATGCAAAACTTATGCAAATCATATCCGTCTATTAGCGAAGAAATCCCGTATTAACGCCTCTGACGCCGCGGCCCCAATGCCGTCGTAAACCTCTGGCTTGTGATGACATTGCGCATGGGAAAACACGCGCGGACCCTGTGCAACACCGCCCGACTTGGGATCAGACGCGCCGTAATAAAGCCGCCCGATCCGCGCATTGGAAATCGCCGCCGCACACATCGGGCACGGCTCTAACGTCACGTAAAGATCATAGCCCGATAACCGCTCCTGCCCCAGCACCTGACACGCTGCACGGATCGCCAAAACCTCTGCGTGGGCAGTCGGGTCGTTCAGCTCTCGGGTCCGGTTTCCAGCTTTGGAAACAACGCCTTGAGGGCCGACGATCACGGCACCGACAGGCACTTCGCCACGACCCCCCGCAGCAATTGCCTCGGCCATGGCCGCATCCATATGGCTGGTAAATGTCATAGGTTTTCATGCCTTATCGCGACCTTGCCTTGCAACCCCCAAAATGCGCTGCCAGTGTGACACCATGACCGACGATATCTATGACCATGCCTACGTCGCCGCCCTATTTGACCGCTGTTCCGAGCGTTACCGACGGTGGAGCGCAGTATCTTCATTTGGCTTAGCCTGGCTATGGCGGCGGCAATGTGTGGACCGCCTGCACGGCCAATCCCAGATCGCCCGCATCCAAAATGGTCAGGTTACAAAACAAGCCCAGAAATGCCCGCAAGTCGTTGATCTTATGTCAGGAACTGGCGAGGTCTGGCCACATGTTTTCGACGCATTTCCACGCGCTCAGATCAGTGCTATCGATATTTCACAGAACATGCACGCTCATGCGGTCACGCGTCTGAATCAATCGAGATCCCGCCAGATCAACCATTTTGAAGCCAACGCACTGGACACCGACCTGCCGGCAAGTTCCGCTGATATGGTCGTGGCCACGTTCGGGCTAAAAACTTTCAACGCCGACCAGCAAACTGTGCTTGCCCATCAAATTTCTCGTATTTTGCGCGAAGGTGGCTGCTTTTCCTTGATTGAGGCGTCTGATCCGAAAGGCTGGCTGCTGCGCCCGCTTTACCGTGCCTACCTTGACCGCGCATTGCCCCTGTTGGAGCGGGTTTTTCTGCATGGCGCTCAAGACTTTAACATAATTGGGACCTACACGAAAAACTTTGGCGATTGCCGCCATATGGCCGTTGCTTTGCATGCCGCGGGTCTGAACGTGACGTTCAAACGCCACTTTTTCGGCTGCGCGACCTCTGTGGCGGGTACAAAGCCGATTGCGCCGGACGCCCCCGCCCCGTAAGGCACTATACATGACAAATGACACCCCAAAGGGCGACCGTATCGCCAAAGTATTGTCCCGCGCAGGCATCGCAAGCCGCCGCGTGTCTGAGACAATGATTGAAGAAGGCCGCGTATCGGTCAACGGCAAGACGATCACATCGCCTGCGCTGAACGTGACAGCCGAAGACAAAATCGTTGTCGACGGCAAACGCGTCGGCGCACCCGAAGAACCCCGCATCTGGATTTATCACAAGCCCGCCGGTTTGGTGACCTCGGAACGTGATGAAAAAGACCGCGCGACGGTGTTCGGTGCCCTGCCCGAATCCATGCCGCGAGTCATGTCGATTGGGCGTCTTGATATCAACTCCGAAGGGTTGTTGTTGCTGACAAACGACGGGGAAATCAAAAGAAAGCTGGAATTGCCATCCACTGGCTGGCTGCGTCGTTACCGTGTGCGTATCAACGGCTCTGTGTCCGAGGCACGCCTTGACGAGCTGCGCGCAGGCATCACCGTCGAAGGCATCCATTATCAGCCGATGATCGTGACCTTTGACCGCCAGCAGGGTGCAAACGCATGGCTGACCGTGTCGATCCGCGAAGGTAAAAACCGCGAAATTCGCCGCACGATGGAAGCCATCGGCGTGGTCGTAAACCGCTTGATCCGCGTCAGTTATGGCCCGTTCCAATTGGGTGACCTTAAGCAAGGTGACGTCGAAGAAGTCAAAAGCCGTGTCGTCCGCGACCAGCTTGGCCTTGGCGCCCGCCCAGAGCCCGCGCCCAAACGCCGTGTGGTCAATCGTCCAAAGCGCAATGCACCTGCGGGGAAAAAGCGCTTAGGTTGAACCTTGCCGCTAGCCCCGCGTTGTGCATGTAATGTGGCAACAAATTAACTGGGGAAAACGACAGTGGCCGACCTATTAACACTCGAAAATGCGATAAACCTGATCATGCTCTGCTTTTTGCAGGCGGTTTTGGGTTTTGATAACCTGCTTTATATCTCAATCGAGAGTAAACGCGCACCGGTAGCCCAGCAGAAATCTGTACGGATGTGGGGCATCTTAATCGCTGTCGCATTGCGGGTCGTCTTGCTGTTCACCATGATCCAACTGATCGATACGATGTCTGCGCCGTTCTATATCTTTGACTGGACAGGCGTGATCGAAGGCGGCGTGAACTTCGCCACCTGCGTGTTCATCATTGGTGGCATATTTATCATGTATACGGCTGTAAAAGAGATCGGTCATATGCTGTCGTTTGACCATTTGGATCACGACGTTTCAGGCAAAACGGGCAAGTCCGCAACGCAAGTCGTCGTGATGATCGTGATCATGAACTTGATCTTCTCGTTTGATAGTGTGCTTTCAGCGCTGGCGATTACCGATGTGTTCCCGATCTTGGCTATAGCGATCATCCTATCGGGTTTGGCCATGCTTTTACTGGCTGATGGCGTCACAAAGTTTTTGGAAAAGAACCGCATGTACGAGGTCCTTGGCCTGTTCATCTTGCTGATCGTCGGTGTTGTCTTGCTGGGTGAAGCTGGCCCAGCTGCGGGTCACGCGATGCACAACGAGGCGTTGAATATCAAAGTGTTTGGCAAGGAAATCATCCCGATGTCCAAATCGACTTTCTACTTCTCTGTGGTCGTTCTTGTGGCCGTGGAAATCATTCAGTCAGGGTATTCACGCAAGCTGAACGCCGAGCGCAAAGCGTTGCAGAAACATTCGTAATTGCGCGCATTCGTGCTTAACTGCTTAGCTTAGGGGGATGATATGTCTAAATCTATCCAACGCGGCGCATATGTCGTTCTGATCGTCTTGCTATTTGGCGTGACGTCCGGCTGGTTGGGGGCGCTATAATATGGCCAAAAATTTGGTGGCAGATTTAGCCCTGACGGGTCCGGCGGATCCGATCTCATGACTGATGACCGCGAGGTGGACGCAAGCGCTGGTCGTATTGGCGTGTTGTTCCCGCCTGCAATTGTGCTGGTGGCAACGACGATTTCGGACGGGCCTGTGTCTTTAATAGTGGGACTTTTGGGTGCAGCTACGCTTGTCGCATCTGCATGGTTGCTTGGCGAAGGGCTGCGCGCCGAGGCGGCATATAACGCCCGCAGGGTCGCCCGCCGTCCAGCCATCCCGCGCAAGTTTATGGCGTCAGCAATGACTGGCGTCGGTGTCGCGCTGGCTTCATATGCCCACCATGCAAGTATTCCAGCGGCCTTGTTATACGGCGTGGCAGGTGTTGCCGTTCACGTCACCGCATTTGGGCTAGACCCGATGCGTGACAAACGCATGGAAGGCATCGATACATTCCAACAAGACCTCGTCGCCCACGTTGTGGACGAAGCTGAGGCGCATCTGTTGCTGATGAAAGACCAGATCAACGGGCTTATTGATCGCAAGCTCGACGTTCGTGTAGGCGCGTTCCAAGCCACCGCCCGCAAGATGATCCGTACAGTTGAAGAAGACCCGCGTGACCTGACAGGTGCCCGCAAATTTCTGGGTGTTTATTTGATGGGCGCTATGGACGCAACAATCAAGTTTGTCGATGTTTACCGCCGATCAAAAAACAAAGAGGCCCACACTGATTACGAGGCGCTACTTGGCGATCTTGAGTAAAATTTTGCGGCCCGCACGAATAAGATGTTGCTAGATGACAAAAGCGACATGGATATCGAAATCAAAGTGCTGCGCGACCGATTGCATCGCGAAGGCGTGAGTGCAAATAAAGAAGGAGACATTACATGTCTGAGATTACACGTAAAAAAGCCGAGGCCACACTGGCCGATGTCGCAAAAGTGACTGCCGTTGTGCTGGCAGAACCCAAAGGCGAGCTGGTCACGATGGCTGCTGCTGACAAGCCAACAACCGCTGAAATTAAGCGTCGCATGGCCGAAGTCGACATGTCCAACACACATTCAATTGTGTCGTTTGGCTCTGGCGCGCAAGCAGAATTGCAAGAGATTAGCCAAGCCATGCTGGCTGGCGTGCGCAACAAAGATGTTGGCCCTGCAGGTGACAGCCTGCGCAATATCGTCAGCACAATTCGCGGGTTTTCCGTGTCCGAGCTGGACGTGCGTCGCCAGCGGTCTTGGTGGGAAAAACTGTTGGGTCGCGCAGCCCCAATGGCAAAATTTGTTGCAAAATTTGAAAACGTTCAAGGCCAGATCGATAATATCACCGATGATCTTTTGCGTCACGAACATATCCTGCTCAAAGACATCGAAAGCCTAGATATGCTTTACGACAAAACGCTGCAGTTCTACGAAGAACTGGCGCTTTATTTAGCGGCAGGTGAAGCCAAGCTTGAAGAGCTGGATACCAAAGTCATTCCAAAAAAGGAATTGCAGGTTTCCAAAGCCGCCGAGAATAAGGCCGTCATGATGGCGCAAGAACTGCGCGACATGCGGTCTGCCCGTGATGATCTGGAACGCCGCGTGCATGATCTTAAACTGACCCGTCAGGTGACGATGCAATCCTTGCCGTCAATCCGTCTGATGCAGGAAAATGACAAGTCGATGGTGACCAAGATCAATTCGACGCTTGTGAATACGGTCCCTCTTTGGGAAACGCAATTAGCACAAGCCGTCACCATCCAACGCTCTGCTGAAGCCGCAGAAGCGGTGCGCGATCCCAACGACTTGACCAACAAGTTGCTGACATCAAACGCCCGAAACCTGCGCGATGCCAATAAGGTTATCCGTCAGGAAATGGAACGTGGTGTGTTTGACATCAATGCCGTGAAAGATGCCAATGCCAACCTGATCGCTACGATCAACGAAAGCCTTGAGATCGCCGATGAAGGCAAGCGCAAGCGCGCTGAAGCAGAAGCAGAGCTGAAAAAGATGGAGTCGGAGTTGAAGACAACGCTGGCGTCAGCCAAGGCCCGCAAGACCGGCACCGGCGATACTATCGGCACAGCGGCGGGCGAATAAGTGACAATTAGGGGCGGTTCTTTTTTGCTGATAGGGCTTTTGGCTTTGTCTGCGTGCACGGTGCCAGCCGCACCGCGCGTGCAGTCGGCAAATATCCGGATCGCCCCGCTAGCGTCAGTCGCCGCCCCATCGGCGCGAAGCGACGCGCTGCGCACCTATTACACACGGATCGAAGACCGTCTGGTCAGCCGCGGTTTACTGCGGGTTGACGGCGGCGGACCCGATACGCCGTTTACCGATACGCAGCTTGCGCGCAATTTTGTGCGGATTGCATTGTTTGACGAATATGTCAGCGACGGTGGCATTCTGCGTGCGCGCGCCACCGCGTCGAACCTCAGCAGATGGTCCGGTCCCGTACGTATGTCGGTTGAATTTGGCGACACGATCCCTGCGGATCAACGCCTGTCCGACCGTATTGAAGTTGCTAAATATGCCAATCGCTTGGCACGCGTCACCGGGCATCCAATTGCGATGTCAAACGCAAACCCAAATTTCTACGTCATGTTCTTAAATGAAGGTGACCGACTTGGATCAGAGGCCCGTTTGCGCCAATTGGTCCCCGGTATCGCTCCAAGCTCAATGCGTGCGATCCTTGATTTGCCGTCTAATCAGCTTTGCATCGTCGTTGCATTTTCCGAGGCTGGAAAATCGACCTATAGCAAAGCGATTGCCGTTATTCGCGGCGAACACCCTGATCTGCTGCGCAAGTCGTGCATTCATGAAGAGTTGGCACAGGGCCTTGGGCTGCCTAATGATAGTCCGGCGGCGCGCCCGTCAATCTTTAACGATGACGAAGAGTTTGGCCTGTTGACCACACATGACGAGATGCTGCTGCGTATGCTTTACGACCCACGCCTGAACAATGGTATGGACGCCGTCGAAGCGGCACCGATTGTGCGCCAAATCGCAACTGAATTGACGATGGGCAGCGCAAGCTAACCCCACATTTGACCAAAGGAGCCAGAACACATGGGCATTTTCGATTTTCTAACCGGTGAGTTCATCGACGTCATCCACTGGACCGACGACACCCACGACACAATGGTTTGGCAGTTTGAAAGCGAAACCCACGAGATTAAATACGGCGCAAAGTTGACCGTGCGTGAAGGACAGGCCGCTGTTTTCATCCACGAAGGCCAGCTTGCCGATGTGTTCACACCGGGTATGTATATGTTGGAAACCAACAACATGCCAATCCTGACGGCGCTGAACCATTGGGATCATGGATTTAAGAGCCCGTTCAAATCCGAGGTGTATTACGTCAACACGACCCGTTTTGCCGACCTGAAATGGGGCACGAAAAACCCGATCATGTTGCGTGACCCCGAATTTGGCCCGACACGAATTCGTGCGTTTGGTACCTATACTGTCAAAGTATCTGATCCCGCCGTGTTCTTGCGCGAAATTGTCGGCACCGATGGTGAATTCACGATGGACGAGATTAGCTATCAGGTCCGCAACATCATCGTGCAAGAATTCAGCCGCGTGATTACATCGTCCGGCATTCCTGTGCTGGATATGGCTGCAAACACGGCTGATCTTGGCAAACTGGTTGCGACATCTATTTCCACCACCATGGTGCAATACGGCCTGACCATCCCAGAACTTTATATCGAAAACATCAGCTTGCCTCCTGCCGTCGAGGCAGCTTTGGACAAACGGACGTCGATGGGGATCGCCGGTGATCTCGGCAATTTCATGCAGTATTCCACATCTGAGGCGATGACTGCTGCAGCGTCCAACCCAAATGGTGGGGGCGGCATGGGTGCCGGTCTTGGCATGGGAATGGGCATGGCAATGGCCACACAGATGCAGGCAGGCCCTTGGGGTGCGTCCCCAACGCCGCCCCTCCACCGCCGCCGCCAGTTGAACATGTTTGGCATATTGCCGTTGCGGGCGACATCACTGGACCATTTTCCAAGGCTGCGATGGGCCGCGAGGTCACCGACGACGGCATGACCCGCGACAACATGGTCTGGACTCAAGGCCAAGACGGTTGGATGCGCGCTGAGGATGTATCTGAACTGGCGCAGTTGTTCACCGTCATGCTTCCGCCACCGCCTGCTGGATAAGTGACATCCGTGGATCAAAGCGCCAATCGCCCAATGACTGCTGAACACCGCTTCCCTTGTGACACCTGCGGGTCCGACCTGCGCTTTGATCCGACCGCTCACCAATTGCAGTGTGACCATTGCGGCAATGCGCGGCCAATTGAAGGCACCCAACACGCGCGTGGCGGCATCAAAGAGCTAGATTTTCGTGCCGCTACCGCCAATCAACTGTCAGAAGAAGAGATTGAGAAAACTCGGGTTTCAACCTGCCCAAATTGTGGGGCTGTGACCGAATTTGACGCTGATATGCACGCCGCTGAATGCCCGTTCTGCGCAACCCCTGTGGTCGGAGGCACAGGTACACATCGCCATATCAAACCGCGCGGATTATTGCCCTTTGCGATGGATGAAACCGCGGCACTTGCTGCCTTAGCCTACTGGCTTGGCAGCCTTTGGTTTGCGCCGAATGGCCTGATGGATTACGCCCGAAAGGGCCGCAAGATGAACGGTATCTACGTGCCTTATTGGACGTTTGATGCCGATACCAAAAGCCAGTATAGTGGCCAACGTGGCACCCATTATTACGAAAACCGCACGGACATGCGCGACGGCAAAGCCAAGCAAGTCCGCGTACGCAAAACGCGCTGGCGTCCTGCATCTGGTCGCGTTGGTCGGTTCTTTGATGACGTATTGGTGCTTGCATCTAAGAGCCTACCAAAGAAATACACCGATGGGTTAAAGCCATGGGATTTATCGGCGTTAGAGCCCTACAAACCTGACTATCTGGCAGGCTTTCGTGCCGAAGGGTATCAGGTTGAGCTGACCGACAGCTTCACCGAGGCCCGTGATTTCATGGACCGCATGATCCTGCGGGACGTCAAATATGATATCGGCGGTGACGAACAGCGCGTGTCGGACGTAGATACCGACGTGGCTGATGTGACGTTCAAGCATATCCTGCTGCCCGTCTGGCTGGCGGCCTATAAATACAGGGATCGCGCGTTCCGGTTTGTCGTGAATGGCCGCACAGCGCGCGTGCAGGTTGAACGGCCCTATTCGGCTTGGAAAATTACATTTTCCGTGTTGCTTGGCCTTGTTGCGCTTATTGCAGTATATGTTATCGCTAACAATCAATAGGGAGCGGCGAGAAAAATGATACTTTGTGCAGGCGAAGCCTTAATCGATATGTTACCGCGCGAGGCCACGACTGGCGGCGCTGCCTTCGCCCCACATGCTGGTGGGTCAGTGTTTAACACAGCCATTGCATTGGGTCGCCTGAATACGCCAGTGCAGTTTTTCTCAGGTCTATCATCGGATTTGTTTGGTGACATTCTGCGCGCTGAGTTGGCGGCTTCAAAAGTTGACAGCAGCCCCGCCCACATCGCGGATCGCCCAACTACATTGGCCTTTGTCACGCTCACCGATGGCCATGCGTCCTACGCATTTTATGATGAAAATACGGCTGGGCGCATGTTGCAGCCCGCTGACTTGCCTGAAACGCAGGCTGACGCGGTATTCTTTGGCGGGATTAGTCTTGTCGTTGAACCTTGTGCCACTGCCTATGCCGCGTTCATGGGGCGCGTGTCGGACACGGCTGTCACAATGATCGACCCAAATATCCGCCCTAGCTTTATCACCGACGAGGCCGCATATCGCGCCCGTCTAACAAACATGTTCGCATCCGCCGACATCATCAAAACATCCGATGAAGATCTGGAATGGATCAGGGGTGGCACCGATGCTTCAGCTCTTTTTGAGGGCACCAAGGTGCAGGTCATTTTACTTACCCGTGGGTCCGAAGGTGTGACCGTTCTGACCCGCGATGGCACCGCCGATGTGCCTGCCAAGAAGGCAGATGTCGTCGATACCGTCGGCGCAGGTGACACGTTCAGCGCCGGATTTCTGGCCAATTTGCACGCCTCAGGCCTGCTGACTAAAGCAGCCCTGCCCCGTGCCGCGATGTCTGATCTGACACAAGCCGCCGCCTTTGGCGCAAAAGTCGCGGCCATTACCGTGTCGCGCGCGGGTGCTAACCCGCCTTGGGCATCCGAACTTTGAGAGCGCTGATCCAACGCGTCACCCACGCCAGTGTGACGGTGGATAGTCAAACAATAGGTGCGATTGAACAGGGTCTTTTGGTCCTTGTCTGTGCAATGAAAGATGACACGCCTGTGCAATCGACGCAGCTTGCGGCCAAAATCTCAAAACTGCGCATATTCAAAGACAGTGCAGGCAAGATGAACCTGTCGTTGAAAGACGTTGGCGGATCCGCGCTGATTGTGTCTCAGTTCACGCTTTCGGCCAACACCTCGCGCGGCAACAGGCCAGGGTTTTCCATGGCCGCCCCACCTGCCGAAGGCCGTACCCTGTACCAACAGTTTATCGCCGACATGCAAGCGCTGGATATCACGGTAGCCATGGGTGAATTCGGTGCCGACATGGCGGTTGAGTTGGTCAATGACGGCCCTGTCACGCTTTGGTTAGACACCAACTGACCGTAACTTGGTCACGACTGTCCCAATTGCGAAAAGTGCGGCGGCCAAGCAAACGATCGTCGTCCCAACAGATGTATCCAACATCAATGCAACCCGCAGCCCGCAGCCCGCCAACCGCAGAAATCACCCCCCAGCACAGCTGCCAAACCCGCCATTTGTTCAGGTGTCCGCGCAAACCCGCGCGCCGCAGCAGCAGGAATAATCAACAATGCGGTAATTAGCAAAGCCCCAACCACTTTGATCGCAACTGCGACCACGGCGGCCAGCAATAGCGTTAGGATCAAGTACTCACGGCTCGGGTTAATCCCCGATGCGCTGGCTAGATCGGGGTTCAGCGTCGCGGTCAAAAGCGCTGTCCAATGCGACAATAAAACCCCAATTGCCAATGCTGCTCCGCCCCAAATTATCGCGACATCCACGCGTGTCACCGTCAGAACGTCACCAATTAAATATGCATCCAATTCAACCCGTTGTCCTGGGATCAGCGTGACCGCCACAAGCCCCGTCGCCAATGCTCCGTATGACAAAACACCCAATATCGTATCGACCGCTTGGCCGCGCCCCCTTCAACCCGTAGATCAGAACGGCCATTGTCAGCGCGACAAGCCCGACGCCAGCAAATATCGACCAGCCGAACATTAACGCCATTGCCACACCAAGCACCGCCACATGCGCAGTTGCATCGCCAAAATAAGCCATCCGTCGCCAAACGACAAAGCACCCTAACACCCCGGCGGCCATCGCCACCCCAAGGGCCGCCAACCCTGCACGGATCATAAAATCATCCAGCATTACAGAGTATCCTCGTGATCATGATGGTGGTGGTGTTCATGCCGGTAAAGCGCGAGCGCGCCACCGGTGCCGCTGCCAAACAATTTGCGGTATGCGGGCGCTGCCGAGACAACATCTGGCGTCCCTTCGCAACACACATGCCCGTTCAGACAAATAACCCGGTCAGACACGCTCATTACGACGTGCAATTCATGGCTGACCATAAAAATGGCGCAGCCAAGGTCGCGGCACACATCTTCGATTTGTCGGTAGAAACGTGCTGACCCGGGTTGGTCCAACCCTTGTGTCACCTCGTCCAGTATCAGAACATCGGGCTTACCAAGCAGTGCGCGTGCAAACAGAACCCGTTGGAACTGACCGCCCGACAATTGGCTCATCTGCCGATTGGTCGTTTCCGGCACTCCCGCTGTCTGCAATGCTTGCATCGCCGCGCTCGTTTCGACCTGCTTTGACAGATCCAAAAACCGGCGCACTGTCATCGGCATCGTGGGGTCGATGTGCAATTTCTGCGGGACATAGCCAATCTGCAAACCTGCCTTGCGCGTCACGGTCCCTGCTTGTGGGGATAACGCCCCGATTAACACCCGCAGCAATGACGATTTGCCTGACCCGTTTGGCCCGACGATCGTCACTATCTTGCCAGCGGTCAGCGCAATACTCACATTTTCCAGAACCGTATTTTGCCCGTGTCGCAGCGTGATCCCTGACGCCGAAAGCAGCGCCGTCATGGCTGCACCTGAGGTTGGCAAGACGGGCAAAGCCCTTCGGGCTCGATCACTGTCTGTTCAATTTGAAAACCGGTTTGCGCCGCTGACTGGACAAATTTGCCAGACTGGGCCTGTGCCTCGGCCACGGTGCCGCAGCAACGGCAGATCATGAACACTAGGTTATTTGCGTCTTGGGGATAGGCACAGGCGATAAACGCATTGAGCCGTTCGATCCGGTGCACAAAACCTTGGTCAACCCAAAACCCAAGCGCGCGGTAGGCCAAGGGCGGCTTAGACCCCAGCCCTTCGCAGTTCAGGCGCGCAAGCACATCATAGGCGCCCATTGCGGCATGTTCTTCCAACAAAATTTCAAGCGCACG